>Ga0325410_1000066_pt1 | contig 93209 bp, 47 predicted proteins | sample PopdelMetagenome_16_FD_206182 | JGI IMG/M metagenome (GOLD analysis project Ga0325410, IMG submission 206182) | Populus deltoides microbial communities from Bellville, Georgia, United States - Xylem-PdIQD-R3 | ecosystem: Host-associated > Plants > Phyllosphere > Stem > Wood/Secondary xylem... | reverse complement strand
AAAATATGTCAAAATTCAATTTTAATATATAAAAACTCATTGTATTATTTATTGCAGTAATAAAATTCATTATGGCTGGCGTATTTCCTTCACCAAATGCTAAATTAATTTCTTCTTCTACAAATGGAACAACACTCATGAGCAAGTCCCCACATAAGTACATGATCAAAAATAGTGAAGTACTTTTTTCACACATGTCCCACTTTACATCGGACGGTGCAGAGAATTGGAAAGTGGGAACACAAAATGTTAACATAAGCACGTGATCCAAGACATGCCATGCGGGTCTCTCGTCGACAGAACCACCGACACTGAAAGCCACGATAAAATCCATCAAGCTCGTCTTGATCTCGCCACGTCCCATGCGTCCGTACAATCAGTCAGTGAAAACCGCGTTTGTGGGCCCTACAATATGTCACTCGCTTCTCATGCTTGTACCCTGTCAAGATCTGGAAACAGAAAAATATACTATAGATACTTTGACTTTTTTCACAGTCTTCAGTGTTACCCGGTTTTCGAGTATTCAGATTAAATTATACTTTGATCAGATCTTAAATTTGTCATTATTAGCGATTTATTGTTATCTTTTCTTTAAAATTGAAGCTTTGTGTGATAAATGAGAAGAAGAATATTATATCTATAAAAATATATTTTAGATATATTTTATAAAAATATAAAAAAACAAATTTATTTCGTATATATCTTCATCCTTTAACAACATGCCTATTTGTTTCTCAATTTTGGAAGAGGATTTCCCTTGTGAGATAATGATATTGATGAACACCTAATTTAGCAAAGAACTAAATTACTATATGTGAAAAATAATTAAAAAACAACACTACAAATTACTATTTAATCTATAATAGATGTGAAAAAACAGTGTTTTCTCCAATTTTTTTAGCTTTATATTTAATTTCAGTATATTAATTCCTCTAATATCATAAATACCTAACATGTTCACAGCACAAAAGGCAAAAAAAAAAAAAAAACTACACCATATATATGCATTTTTTAAATAAAATTACACTTAATCAAAATATTAAAAATTATTAACGCACATAACAACATCTAGATCATTCATGTAAAGTTATTAAACCTAGCATGGATAATGTTTATGATCTGATTTAAAGCTAGAGTTATGAATTAATAGATTAACCCGATTCAATCCAAAATAATTTTGATAAAAAGTTAATGAAACTTCATTTTGAGTTTTTTCAAAGTCAAACAAGATTTTGGCTAGGTTGTGTGTTGATATGATAAGTTATTCGATTTTAATAAGGTCATTTCTCATCCAATTTATTTTAAACTCCACCAAAATTAGATCTTAGATCAATTCGCTAGAATTTATTATATTTTTTTCCTTGACATATAAGATCCTTTATTATTCAAATAAAAAGTACTTTAAATTTTAAAAAAGTTTTAGAATATATTTGTTTATACGGCTAATCATATGGTTGGTTATATAAGACATTGTAATAACTTTTATAGTTGCAGTTTTTAAAAAGTAGGTTAAAAAAAATATTTTTAGTTGTGGTATAAAAAAATAGGTTTTTAAAAATATAAATTTGGTTAAAATTGTTGTGAGATGAATTTTTATATGTAAAATAAATAAAAAATAAGTTTTCATGGATTAAAAACAGGTTGGTTTGGAACACAATTATATATAACATCCAGCGCAATTACTTAAAAAAAAAAACAAAAACTATCACAGTATCATTTTAAACACCACTAATTTCTTTCTTTTAATTATTTAAAGTACAATAGTTTCTATTTTTGTATACTTTTCATAAGTGTATTTATTTTGAAAAAATATAAAATTAATTTTTTTTAATTTTTTTATGATTTTAATAAGTTGATATAAAAAATAAAAAAATATTTTAATATATTTTTAAATAAAAATATTTTTTAAAAATAACTTATATATAACATCAAACCCTAGGAAATAATTTAATTTTGTGACACTTCAAACTTCAAAGTCAAACGTACAACAAACGCAAAAACAAAAGTCCAAAAATCATGAGAAGCAGCTAAAAAATACCAAAAAGATAATGATAGCATAGCATGCAGAAGATTACAGCCCACTCTTCTTCAACCTGTGCTATATATAACTCTCTCTCACGCATGCTTCAAAGAGAAGAGATCCTCGCACCCTATGTGTAGAGGTTGTTAAGCCTATAGCAACGCGAACATTATACATCACAGAATATTTTTTGGTTTTTGCCTAGGCTTCTTTCTCTCAAAAACACGAGAGTGAGGGAAAACAGAAAAAATGGAAGCTTTTTACTATTTGGTTTTTGGGGCATTAAGTGCTGTAGTTTTAGGAATTGAGCTAAGCAAGACAACAAAAGATCGAATCAATACATCTCCTGCTTTCAATTCTTTCAAGAACAATTACCTTGTTGTTTACTCTCTTATGATGGGTGAGTGTTCCCTTTCTTTCATTAAAATTCAAACTTTTTAGATCTATCATTGTCTTTATATTGATCTGATGTGATTTATGTGTTTTTGATTGGTTTTTGGATGTGGGTTTATTAGCATTTTTGTGGGATTGGTTTTGTTGTTGCTGAAAGCTCAAAACTTTATGAAAACAATGAGTCGTGTAAGAATGTGGGATTTAGGCTGTGTTTTTTGTATGGCGGGGACGTTGGATCTGGATTTAGATTTGTCATAAATTTATGGGTCTTCTTTTGTTTGTTTTGTCTACTACTTAGTGGAGGGTCGGTATTTGGTGCTGTAAAGGTTTGAGCTTACTTTGCGTTTTGTACAGAAAGGCAAGTGTCTGCCTTGTAAACTGATCACGGAGATTGGATCTGGTTTCTTTGATATGTCAAAATAATGACTTCATTTGGCATTTATTTTTCATTTTGATTAGATACTTGAATGATCTTGTTTATTTTGTTGAATTTTAGTTAAGCAGTTTTTTAAGGCTTTAGCTGGATTTGAAATTTCTTAATTCTTGCCTTTAGTATCAGAGTAGAGCTTGGTAATTCAGTTGTTTCAACAATTATGTTCATGATAAATTAATGTTTTTTGTGGTGACAGCTGGTGATTGGTTGCAAGGTCCATATGTTTACTTCCTTTACACTACATACGGCTTTGGGAAAGGGGATATTGGGCAGCTGTTTATTGCTGGTTTCGGGTCCTCCATGCTGTTTGGGACAATTGTTGGATCGTTGGCTGATAAACAGTGAGAGTTTCCTCAGAGTTTTGTTATTGTTCTCTAAAAGTTCTCTTTCTTTTACTAAGTGTGCTCTGCTTGGTTTTATTTCAGGGGTCGAAGGAGGGCATGTGTGACTTATTGCATTACCTATATTCTGAGCTGCATTACCAAGCATTCTCCTCAGTACAGAATTTTAATGATAGGCCGTATCTTGGGAGGTATCGCCACTTCTCTCTTATTTTCATCATTTGAGTCATGGCTGGTTGCGGAACACAATAAGGTAAAGGATCGTGTTTCTGCTGTAGTGCTATTTGTTATTACTGGCTGCATTTAGGTCTAGAAGAACAAATAATCAAGTGATCACTTGGTAGATCAGAGAACCTCCTAAAATTATTTGGTTCAAGATTTCCAATCCAAGTTTCTGCTATAGGCAGTTTCTACGTGCTAGTCTTTGCTAAAATCAATTCAATCAATCAGTAACTGATGCGTGATTACCTTTGAATGCTACCTATCTTAATTCTTCTTTATTCCTCTTAACTGGTGCAGAGGGGCTTTGAGCAACAATGGCTATCACTGACATTTTCAAAGGCGATTTTTCTGGGAAATGGTCTTGTGGCAATTTTGTCGGGATTGTTTGGAAACCTTCTTGTAGATACATTTCAACTTGGTCCTGTGGCTCCTTTTGATGCTGCTGCATGCTTTCTTGCAATTGGAATGGCTATTATTATGTCATCATGGTCAGAGAACTATGGAGATCCTTCAGAAAACAAGGACTTGCTTGCCCAATTTAGGGGTGCTGCTGTGGCCATTGCTTCTGGTAGAGTCCTCTAGTTGCTTTGCATGATGCATTCATTGTTCCTTGTGGTGTTTGGCAAGCTAGTTTTATTTTCAGTTCGTTTCTTCCTTGCTTTCGACATCCCTTCCACATTTTTTTCCCTATTCCTTTTTTCTTCTTTTCTCTGAATTATGTTAAATGCTGTTCAGATGAAAAAATTGCTTTGCTGGGTGCCATTCAGTCTCTGTTTGAAGGTTCTATGTATACCTTTGTGTTCCTTTGGACACCAGCTTTGAGCCCAAATGATGAAGAGATTCCTCACGGATTTATTTTTGCTACATTCATGTTGGCCTCAATGTTGGGAAGCTCTCTTGCATCTCGGTTGATGGCCCGCTCATCACCCAGAGTAGAGAGCTACATGCAGATTGTTTTTGTTGTTTCATCAGCCTCTCTTTTGCTTCCTATTGTATCCAGTGTATGTATAATTTCCAATCCATTCTTGTACTCCTTTCTTGCCCCTTTCAAATTCTCTTATTAATCTTCAGTTTCTCTGACATGGAACAGTTCTTAGTGCCGCCACCTAAAGAGAAAGCTGAAGGCATCTCATTCTCAAGCTGTCTCCAGATACTCGGCTTCTGTACCTTTGAGGCTTGTGTAGGGATATTCTGGCCTTCCATTATGAAGATGAGGTCCCAATACATTCCTGAGGAGGCCAGGAGCACCATTATGAACTTCTTCCGCATTCCACTCAATATCTTTGTGTGCATTGTTCTGTACAATGTAAGTTACTAGCTTTACTGTGTATCATGACTCATTAGGAGTAGCAATTGTAGAATTGCTTATAGAGCTGAAAAAACCCAGATTAATTTCCAGGAATTTATGCCAGTGTATATAAGTTTTGATAACCCGCAGTGGAAAAAAGTTCACTGGTTTATCATTCGATTGGTTAAGACTAACCCCATTGGTAGCCATCTTCAGCATGACCAATCTGTAACCTGGAAGTAGTTTTTTGCTCCATGCTTACCATCTTCCCCCTCCCACCCATCCAACCATGACTGGAAACACTGAGTGTCTCTTGTTTTCTGTTACTAACTTGTTCTTTGGTTTTTGATTTGAAGGTTAATGCTTTCCCTATCACCATTATGTTCGGCATGTGCTCGATTTTCCTCTTCGTGGCATCCATCTTGCAGAGGAGGCTCATGATGATTGCGGACAAGACAAGTAAATCTTTGCCTTAATCTTGCTACTTCTGCTGAACTTTGATATAAATGCAGTGCTCAGTTCATTTTACATTATATTGTGCGTGCTGCATGGTGGGAGAAGATATGGTGCTAATGGTTCCAATATTTTTGCCTGTTGTAAATTATTACAGAGACAGAAGAGCGGTCGATGAAGGAAAGGGATACCGAGGCAGAGCCGCTAAACATCTGATTAATCTCTATACAGTAGACCGAAGATTTCTGGAAACAACCATCCAAGTCATTCTATACATTTGCTGTGCTTCCAACTAGATGTGATTTAGCCTTGAAATTTAACAAGGAGACTATAGTGGTCTGTCCTCCAAAGAAAAAGGAGATACAAATATGTCTCTTGAGCTTCTATAATTATCATTCTTTTTTGACTGTCACCTGTTTGACAGAGTAGTGTATTAGCAGTCTTTTCTTTCATCCCCTCCTTTGCTTGTTAAGGAATTTGACATGTCTACAAAGTAATTCATGTTCTATTCTTTTCAAAGCTTGGTCTATAATTTTGTATCTATTGAAAAGTGTATCTGGCTTCTTATAATAATAATAGACTTGCCTGCTTTTTCATTGGTTTGGGTTGAAGTGATTTTTTGAGTGTTTTTTAGGAGATGGCCGGCCATGCAAAATCACCAAAATGCTAAAAAACACATGCGATTTACTAGCGAAGAAAGTTGAGTGGTTTGGCACTTGAACTGATGATTCGCTGTTGAATGTCAGTAGAGATCAATGCTTGTGACACCATTTAGCTTTTCATGGAAGGTTTAACGTACTGAGATTTAAAGACGAGAAAAGAGGAGAAAAACTCATAAGAAAATAAGGAGAGAAATCATCAATTTCGTTATTTTTCAGCAACAAAACTTGTTTCTGTTATTTTGTTAACTAGGTTATTACTCGTACTACACTGCGGCTTGAAAAAAAAAAATAACATCTAGATTTCTTGATATTATTATTAAGTTTGGTACAATAAATTAAACTTGAGAACTCTTCTTTACTTAGCTCAGGTATTAAATTATACTGCGTGGAATTTGCTGAGATTGTAAAAAAGTAACAGACGATACTTTACCCAATAGGCTGCAGCCTGAATTCCGACCACGGCTAGAAGAATGAGCGAAGGGGTTTTTTGGGTTGATACTAGAAGGACTGTAATCTTTTTGCCCAGTGGCAAGGAGCAAGGCATGCTTTTGTGCACAAGAGTCAACACGCCACTCAACACAAGCATTTCAGCAAAATGGAAAGCTCCTGGGGCCACACCGCAACCTTGAAAACCAAAAGTCATGGTTTTCCACCGAGACGATCGGACAAGTTGGGATAGGCAGTGATGGGAGTGCTGATTCTGAGACTGATTCAGCCATGATAGCTGAAGAAATATCCCATCAACATGGAGATGCTATTTGGGATGTCTGTCAGATCATGGATGATATTAAATTGCTTCTCAGTAGCCACCGTGAATTTGTAAATAGCAAATTAAGGAACTATTAAGAAAAGATATAAAGAAAACACTGTGCAAAAAAGATGGACTAACCAAGAAACTTGAAGTGTAGGAGTAAAATTAAGAAACTATTTTGTTGAGGGACTACTTGTATAAAATATAAAACCTATAAGGACCTCCAAAGGTCAGTAACCTCTCATTTTCTATTGTTCCCTCCTCCTGCCAGGTTTATAGGCAGGGAAGAGGATGAAGGCGATAAAAAGCTAATCTTGATCAGAAATTCTCCACGGATCAAGAGAGAATGAGAGCAAAACAAGAACAGCCCATGATCAGCAACGAAGCCAAGAAGACAAGGGATCAGCCAAATCTGACAGAATGTCAGTCTTGTGGTCTCCGCATCTCCTCCCATAAAAGACTCGAAATTTTATACAGTGAGTGGCGAATCATCCTTCTTTGTACAAAATGTTTTAATCTTGTTGAGTCTTCCAGGATTTGCTCTTATTGTTTCAGACAATCATCTGATAAGACTAAGTGTTTTCGTTGTTGCCAATGTAAGAGGGTTGTTCATAAATCTTGTTTTGCAAAACGTAAGGCTGTCACCCCTTGGTCGTATTCTAGTTGTGATGGTGGTGGTGATTTTTCTGTTTGTATAGATTGTTGGGTGCCTAATTCGGTTGCTAGTAAGAGGGGGGGAGTTTGTACGGATAGCAAGAGGAAGAGTGTTAGGGTTTTGGGTAGAAGTTTGGAGGATGCTAATTGTGTGGTACAGGAGAAGGTTGAGGCTGCGGTTAGGGCTAGGGATTTGGCTGTGAGGAAGGCGTTGGAGGAGAGGAATGCGGCGGATGTGGCCAGGAAAGCATTGGATATGGTGGCTAATAATGGGGTTGTTAAGGAGAATAATGATGTTGATGATTTTGAATTGGCGTTTCGGTTGCATCGAGCAATAAATAGCTCGCCCCGGATATCGAGTAATTTGTGCTTGGTTAATTCAAGTTGTTTGGGTGTTGCTAGGAGAGGGGAGGGTAATGGTAAAACGCGGATTAGAAATTCCGATTTTAGGAATCCCAGTGCTTGTGGAAAGCTTGATGATTTTCTGAGTAAAAGTGTGGACGTGGAGTGTCGGAAATCGAATGGAATTGGTGATGGTAAAATCAGACCTAATGTTAAGAAAGATGGAAATGCGGGCAAGTGTTCGAAGATGGGAGAACAGAGCTTTTTCAGCAAATTGATAGACTCAAGGGGGAATGACCATAGTGTGAACTCTGGTTCTCAATCTTTTAGGGAACGAAATGAGTCTATGACACCTGATGATAAAAGTTGCAAGGGAAAGAATGATCGCTATCTGCTGAAGTATAGTAGGAGAAAGTTAGATGAGAGGTTAATTCCAGATGGTGGACCCAAGTTCATCTATGAAGGCTTGCCCTCAGGACTTGCACCTCAGCAATGGAACAGTTGCTAAGGTGTTCTAAAGAATTGTTGGGGATCTGTCAAGGATGACACCAAATCTGTAGATTTACCTATAATTTTCCAATAGGTTCTCAACTTTTGAGGTTTCAAAGAGTTAAAACAGTGTGCTTTCCTTTATGTATGAAATTCTTTGTACTTGTGATCTTTCATATTACATTCTTAAATTCAATCTTTGTGCTTTCTGTTTTCTATCTGTTATTACATCTCTAACATGCTCTCTTCTCTGGCCGTGCTGCTTACTCTTTAACTTATATCATACGAGCATGCTTCAATAGAAATATCATTGATATTTAACCTGAATGACTGACGGTGGCACACTTCTATGGTATTAGAAGGAATGGAAAAGAAGCAATTTTATGGAATAATGCAGCAAAGATCTGTTCAGGATTTTATATCTGCTTTATGTGGCTGTTAATTTATGTGCCAAACATGTCCTTTCCTCGGTGTCATTTTGAAAATTGTGAATGTGGATAATTAGCTTAACTTGATAGAGTTTTGTTTCTTGCTTATTGACTGTTTTACAAAATGTTGTTTATTTCACAATAAGGTGCTATATTTGAATTCATTCTTGGAAGTATATTGTCTCTGGGATGCTATGTTTAATTAGCTCCAACAGAATCAAAATACTGATAAGTTCGTTCTCCATATAAGGACTGACATTTTGCTCCTGCTTCTCTGTTATGGACTGCAGACACCTCCCTGATCTCGTGCCTTGTATTTGACTGTTTTGTTGATGATGCTTGTTTTGTGAGAAATCTTATTTCACTATGCATTCAGTGGTAATGTTGCTGTTGCATTAATTCTGCTGATTCTAATCTGTTGATGCAAATTATGAGGCAGCAATACTACAATTGTTTCTCTGGGTTTAACTACTGTTTCTGCATTGCTACAGCTGTTTCTTACTTGGCTGATTTAGTTTGCAGAAGTTGATTCTGGCGTTAACTTTGTTATAGGCAGTCTATGAAGTCCTGCACTTTTGACTGGCCCATGTAATTCTCTCTCTTGTTGTAGGTTTTGGCTCCTTTGGCTGCATTTTGTGTACCAAACTGCCTAGACTCAGCCTTTCTTCTTGCTCCCTGACCCCTGTTGGCGTCCTTAGCGAACTTACATATTTTGGTTGAAAGATCACATCAATCAACCATTAGGAATAAAATGAATTAATTTGGATGATCCCAATACCCCTAGTTGAGATGTTGGTTGTAAGTATTTGTTCTTGGAAACTGAGTTAAAAGACATGCAGGACAGCAAAAACACGAGAGCTGGATACACTTGCATGTTGAAGTATTGATTAGTTATGCATTCATGTGTTCACTGTATGCTCATTTGGTTATAATTTTTGAAAGTTAATCTTCAAGAACATCAAGGGAATCCTTGTTACTCCAACCCTGTCAAAGAATCACAGGTAAACACACCTTTCTCTATTTAGTTGTCAAAAGCTCAGCTTAGTTTCTTTCAACATCTAAAGTATTTTCTAAACAAGTCGAAACTTTTTCCCACAGCCTTAACTGCTAAACAAGCTCAAAGCAAGTGAAAGCTACGATTATAATGATGAAGCTATAAGAGTTAGCCCTTCTACACCAAACTTCGTGATTAGGTGTGTGGTTAAAATGTAACGAAGAAGAAAGGAAACAGCTGAAGATATATTTCAAGAGTTGATGGAAAAATGGAGACACATTGGTTAAATGTTTCCTTTATTCAGTGACTCAATATATGTAATTCCCTTGGTTTATGCTATCCGAGAATTTATTTTTTTCATTTTCTTATTCTAACATGTAATTTTTTTATATATAATTTATCTTACTTTCCAATATTGTAGAACATAATTTGAAGAAAGAAATTGATTGCTCAGAGAAGGTACACACCACAAATTTTTTTTTCACAGAGATGGAGTCCAAAGTTCCAGACCCCTGCACATGGAATTGTATTGAGACACACATCTCAACATGCTCTCCAACCATCTGTACTGGTGCGACCTTGTAAGCACATATCAAGGCACTCTGAGCCATCTTCAATTGGTTGCTTTGCTCGAAGCACTTGAGTATCAGCACTGTTAAGTTTGATGATCCGAATGTCTTTAAGAACCAAGACACTTGATGATGACTCGATTGTCTTGAAATATACTACAAGGGTTGCAGCAATGTTGATGCTTTGTGTGCCGCAAAGACGACTGCATATATTTATTTTTTTGTTGTTCTGCTTGTATCTATTCTCTAACGATATATAGTTTAAGATCTCTGTCTGATGGTAAAGGAAGTTTCATTCCTTGCTTAATTTTCTAATTCTAAGTAACGATACCTAAGAAAATTCCTGGCCAAAGGTGCCACCAAGATCAAGAAACCATGGTCTTTTAGGAGGTCAAACACAAGAATCCTTCTTTCTCCCAATTCAAAAATTAGTTTTGGGCTCTCTCTCTCTCTCTCTCTCTGTTTTTTTTTTGGTTTTTGGTTTTTGTTAACTAAATTGCTTCTTTCCATTCTTTTGGATCTCTCTTTCCGTAATGCAGTCTCTAATTCTAATTTGTATAAATATGTTGATTATCATATTGTACCACAATTATATATCATTCATAGCCAATTGATAATGGTGTATGTGAAGAGAGATGTCAAATGTTTTTGAAAATTTTATCTTGATTGAAACTCTATATATAATATTATAATCAATTTGTATCTCATGTGTTAGTGTAGTAAGTTAGGGGAGTTATATATATATATATATATATATATATATATATATATATATATAAAAGAGGTAGAACAGTTTGATTCTTATGTTAAACAATTTAGTTTTTATTGGTTTGGCTAAATTAATTAGGTTTAGAGCAAGATTAAATTTCAAGTATAGCCTAAATCAAATTTCAAGTAATGAGTTTTTGAATCAATCCATCTAGTATTGATGGAAGATTTATTAGGGGGGGAGGCCTAGAGATGCTCTATTCTACTTTTAGCTATAAAATTAAATTTATTACTCCTTCATTTAGAAAGAAAAGAAAAGAAAAGAAGCAAAGTTACGCTGGCAAGGCTGCAGGTTATACGGCAGCACACGTGCTTGGGGTGGGGACAAAAGGAGTAGAACGTAGAAGAAAGGAGGAAGTTTGCTTGTGTAGTGTTGTTAATCATAACTTGTCACGGCAAGGGAGATGGTCTCCTCTCGCTGTCCAGACTGATATCCCTGCAAGGAAAAAAAGAAAAAAAAAAGATGGATATGATCATGGACAGTGCAGTACGTACTGTTGATCAGTGAGAGAGTGGTTGCATCACCATTGATCACCAAGCAAAGCATGGAAAGAAATGGTCCCTTGTCGCTATGCGAATACACACAGATAGGGCTAAGGAAGCAGCAGTAGTTTCACTGCCCTAACTCTTGTAAGAGAGGCTGTAGAGTCAATCACACATGTCCTATGGCTTGAAGAGTATCTATCAATCAATGTTGAAATAAAAAGGAATCAATCCAGCCATAAACGGGACAAGCAAGGCCACAACAGGAAGTGTCAGCAAGCTTTGAGACTTGATCAGACCCCAGTATGCTGAGAGAAGAGAAGCAGCTCTCTTATGCAAATTTATGGCTTTGCGTGTTTCTGCCGAGGTTATCAAACTTGTCCCACACCAACCCTTCACTCTCCCTCTTCCTCCTCAGCTGTTTCATGACTATATTTTTTTTCCAATTATATATTATTCTGTACGTATATACATTAATTATGATCCCTGTTCCATGTGCCAGACACCTATTTATTCTGTTATTCATCCATAAACCAATGCTTTTGAAGGGAATTCATATGATGGACTTGGAAATAACAGAACATTCTCACTATTTCACCCACTAATGCATAGTAACATGCGAGGTAGATGTAGACTTTTGTTCATTTTTAAACCGAAAATTTAAGTACAATACACACGTTATATATATATAGATGAGAAGTTGCCATTCTCTTTCTTTGTTGATTGATTAATTAATTCATTAGAACACTTTACCTTTTCTATTCGCCATCATAACATAAATATTATACAGAGGAAGGCAAAATTAGTTTCTATATTTAAAGAATTTTGTAGAATTTAATACAAAACTGATGAGGTTCGGAAATTCCTCTTGAGATTGTGGGCTAAGGCTTATGTTTTTGATAATTAGTTAATCTCTTTATTCTGATAATCTGACCGATTTTTTTTAGTTAAAGCGGCTGGTGGCTAATGCTTGATTCTTATAAATGGTCCCCTTTAATGAATGTTGTACCCTCGTTGCGATGACCTTTCTTGGGTGGGATCTAGAAGGTCTTTTGGTTGGTTGAAAAATCGTCACTTAGTATCAAGACTACTAGGGACCATAATTGGTTTTTCAGAGATTCTAGGTAAGAGATTGGTTGCGTAAATTGAAAGATATTAACACTCTTAGTACGTCTTACCTGAGGTAAGTTGTATTGTTTTTTTTTATTGTTAGCTATGGTCTAATGATGTCTATCTCTACCGACTTACTATGACGGGTTTACTACGGTGAACAAACTTTGGCCTTTTTAGATTATACATTAATCATGCATAAGGAAGGGTCTGTGCAAAGAAATGGATCAAAATTGGTTTGAATCAAGGGGCTAAGACAATGTTCTTCCTAAGAATACGAAAAACATTACCCATAAGCTTAGAAGAAAAAAAACCAGTCATGCCCTGCCACTACCAAGCCCTAGATATAGAAATGGGTATTTTTGGCTTTTAAAACGGACCTTTTTTTTTTTTATCCAACAAATAACAGTACTATACACAAACATGTTTAAATCTAGAAAACTAATAAAAAAACATCAAAATCAAGCATGGGGTACCAAATCCAAAAACCACCAACCTAAAACAGCCTACATGTTCATGCAATATAAATTCAAAATTGATTTTCTGAACTCATTTTGTGTATGAATAGGTTTAGGAAACCCAGGATAAACACATTTGCTTTAATAAGTATAGCTTAAGCTAAACAAAAACTAAAACAATATTATATATAAAAAAACAAACTTAAACAATAACTTTAATATATCAAAAACATAAAAAAAAAAAACTTCAAAAGAACATTATTAAATAAAAAACACAGCAACAAAAAGGTAAATGCAACATCACTTATTAAACATTCCAAACCTCTTTTCTATGTTTGTAAACATAAATATAAAACAAAATAAATAAATAAAACAACAAAAGCAACTCACAAAGGACCTTTTTTGGATTAACAAGGTATACCTAAAACAACCACTCTTTCTTGGCTTTCGTTTGGAAACTTTTTCCTCTCACAAACTTGCAAAGCTTAAGAAAAATTTTATTTAAGCTTTTGGATCTCTAGATTCTCTACACTTATGTTTCTTATTGATATTTCTCTTCCTTTTCTTATCTTTTCTTTTAGTTTTTTTTCTTCCCTCCATTTCCTCTTTTGATTTTAAAAGGGTATTTATAGGGTTTTGAGAGGTCTTTAATCCATTTCTGACCTCTTGATCTTAAGGGAAAACCCTTAATAAGAACCCAATGAGGAATCTTTGTGTGTGAACACATGAAAAGAAGGTCGGTTCTTGCACAATTATGTTTTTGTTATGGCTAACCGAGTTGTCCACTTTCGAGATCTCATTAGAGAAATTTTAACGTCATCAATCGTCACCTAAGACCACCTGACGCAGATAGAGGGGATGTACACCTTTCAACAGTGGCTGAGCCACGTGAGGTCAAAAGGGGGTAAATGCCCCCTTAATTGTTTTTTAATATTTTTTACTTAAGGGGTTGACACACGTAGAGGCGTAAAGAAAATATTGTTGACTTGTATTTTAATATAATAAATAATATATATAATATATGTTTTATGTTTAGGTTTTCAACACTCACTCCAGCTCATTTCTCATTTCCCCAAACGTTTTCCTTTTCTTTCTTTTTCTGCCACTTATTATCCTAGAGCTTTTCTATTTTTTTTGAGTTGCTCCCAGCCTCTTTTCCTTGTACAAATTTCTTTTGAAGTCCAATTAAGCATGTAATTTTTTTTTTACTTTAGATAAATTTCTTTCATTTTTTCTATTTATTTTATTATCTAATTTTAATTTTATTATTTTATAATTAGTTATTAAAAATATTAAGGTTTATAATAATTTAGTGGTTTTGATATGTATAATGTTTTGAATCAATTAAAGGTGAAAAGTAGACACCAGCAAGATTTTGAACAATAGACATTGATTTGATTGTTTTGAATTAATTAAAGGTTATATAATTTCTAATTGAATTAGTTAGAATATGGAATTAAACTTTTTCACGAGATGAATAAGCAAACATTTCAATTGTTATCAGCAAGTAAAGATTGATATTTGTAGAATTAAATTTTTTTTAGCTTGAGATTGGTCCTTTTTATGAGGTTAATTTCCTTGTGCCTTCCAATAAAATAATCAAGACAGATGATTAAATAATTCATATTTTATTTGTTTTTTTCTCTATTTTGTTTTCGTCAAACAATTTCTGTTTTGCTAGAGCCTGGAGAAGAATTAATGCGTGCAAGCCTAATTTTAATCAGTGCATGTTAGTTTTTTCTTAAAAAAGAAAAGAAAAAAACTATTTTTTATAAGTTTTTTTCATTTTAAAAGTACTTTTAAATTAATTTTACTTTATATGAGTTAGTATATTTGTTTTGAATTGATTTCTAATGCATATATATATATAATATAGTATTTATTAATAATTTGCCCCCTCATTTAAAAAATTCTGGCTCCGCCACTGCCTTTCAATTGGATCCAACCTTGCTCAATTTGGAGGTCTATAGCTCCTATTCTTTTGTTTGAAGTTGCTAACTTGATCAGCCAAAACTATCAAAATAGAGGCCAGTCAACTGAACGATGTGTAACTCACATTCTCTTCTTTAAATCTGAATGACACATATTTAAGGTTTTGAATTTAGGATTTGGAAAATTTTATTTGAGTCATTATTCTTTCAATTGCTTTTAATTGCATTCATAATTGCCTCCAAACTTTTAATTTCATGCAATTTCAACCATGTCAAACTCAATCGTAAGCCCCTAAGTTGACCGTCTTTTTTATTTTAGCCATTGATTCTGAATTTGTGCATTTTTACTCTTAATTGATCAATAAACTTTTAACTTCTTTAATTTGGTCCATGATTTGGTCAATCTCAGTCTCTACATTCATGTCTTTTTCAATTTGATCATTGGTTTTAGATTTCTTCAATCAAGTCCCTAAGTGCCCATCAAACTTCAAAATTTATACAAGTAAAGTCCCTATCTTTAGTCAATTGCAATTCAACCCCAGACTTGATTTTCTTCCAATTAAAGTTAAAATTAACTTCAAAAATCAATTTTTCTTTAAATTAAGCCCTCATTAAATTCAATTAAACCTTGAAATGTTTCAATTGAGTCCTTAAACATTCAATTTTGAATTTCTCTCCTCAAATTGAATTTTCCTTTGCTAATAAGGTCTTCATTAGTAAAAAATACAATGTTCAAATTTTCAATCTTGTATATTTTGATCTTTCGTAACCAGTCTTTAACAATTTCTTGGGCGTTCAGGTATATATTCTTCTTATTGATATATATATATATATATATATATATATATATATATATATATATATTCCAATATTGTTTCAATTTTTTTGTATTTTCTCTTTTCTGATTTTTTTTATATGGGGCCCCAAAATGGATAACAACAATAAATTTAGGGACTTTCCGATGCTTAAATATGTATCATTTAAGAGAAAATACAATCATATTTTAGAGAAGAATTCTAAGAATAGATATGCAATAAGGAGCAAAAAAAAATTAAATCTGCCATTTTAAGGATTTTCACGGTCCCTTTTATAACCCATTTGGCTTATATTTGTTTTTTGAAGGGAAGGGAACAAAGTGGAAGTAAAATATCTCTAACTCGTTAGAGTAAAAAAGTCTCTGTCTAGTCAAAGTAAAATATCTTTGACTCGTCAGAGAGTAATATATTACTAACTCATGGTTTAATCATGGAGCTCAAGATTCCCGGAGTCAAAGCGCTTGGCTGAGCCTAGAGATGGTGGGTCTAGTTGCTCGCCGGATCTATATATACGTAAGCTCAACGCTTGGCTGAGCCCAAGAATGGTGAGTTAAACAGCTCGCCGAACTCATAAACACTTGGGCTCAAAGCTTAGATGAGCTCATGGATGGTGGATCAAGTAGCTCACTAGACTCATATATATTTAGACTTAACATTTGACTGAACTCAGAAATAATGGGTTTGATAGCTCATCGAACTCATATATACTAGCACCTCCTGGCACTTGGTTGAGCCAAAAAAACATTGGGTTATCACTAGTTATTTGTTTTTTTTTAAAAAAAATCCGGTAAAAATAAAATACGCTGAAGCATTAAAAACTATTTTCAAAACCTCATTCATTATTAAAATGGTATTATATTAAGCAACTCCAATACAAATTAAGTAGTATCAAAGCATCTTCTCGTTTTCCTCACTAAGTACCCGTATATTCCTATTGCTGTCTTCCAGATTTGAACCATTAATTACCCTAATGTCTATTCTTTGTCCCCTCAGCAGAAATATCATCGAATTTCCCAACATAACTTGCCTCCACTTGCACCATGCAGACCACATCATATGATCAAAAACCCTCTTGTTCTCCTACTAGGGATGGATATCTCTCGTGTCCTGTACGTGCATGGTTATTTGTTTTTGTCATGGACCACCACTACCAAGTATCCATATACTAGCATTAATTCCCTCTTGATCTATGCGTCTGGAGATTTAAATGAAAGGAAGAGAAGGGTTTGATTTATTTATTGGTTAGCTAGGAGGAGGAGGAGGTAGAAAGATGCTCATAACCATATTTTTATTAGCAGGTAGACAGCTGACAGTGATGAGATGGTCATAGCTAGCATGGCGAAAGCAAAGCTAAAAGATCTTAGAACGCGTGTCGGAGCTGAGACTAGAGCTAGCTAGGGCCGGTGGCATTGCAAGCCAAAAAAATCTATGAATCTATCCTGATTTCCACTGTATCAGACGTAACCTGCTGGTGCTGATCTCTGCTTTTACTATTTCTGTCACTTCATACTTCTTTATTGTTCGTCATCTCATTCATACAAGAATAGTATTGATGAAATAAATGCTCTCAACTCCCAGTCCACTTGCAATTATTACAATCATAGATGTGTTAAAGCTTCTATCATTCTGCGGACACCAACATTAATTCCTTTGCACCCGCACTCATCACTCTATATGATGCGGAGGCGTGTTCTTTGTTTTATTACAAGTATAGATTAATTCATGCAACGTTGTAATTTTATTTTAATTCTTTTAAAAATCTTAATTAAAAAAATATAATTTCTAGTTTTTTAAACTTATTTTTCTTAAATTACAATAATAAAAACTAACATAAAATCAAATACATACTTAATCATACAATAAATCCAACATTATTATAAATTTTATTCGGATTGACGGGTCAATCCAACACCTCATGTGTTTTATAATCAAATCAAGTAATAAGTTGACTTAGAGTAGCTAAATAAATTAATCTTTATTTTAACAAATAGTATTATAATAAGAATTTCATACAATTTTTTCCAAATCTAAGTATCACAATTCTTTGAAAAATTCTCCTTGGATTGTATGCAAATTTATCCAATTCAAACGGTTTTTTTTTAACAAGCCAAATATGAATAAAAACACTGGAATGGGCAAACACCCAATAATGTGATATTCTTTAACTAACTAACTAACTATATATATATATATATATATATATATATATATATATATATATTGAAATTAAATCCATCTCATAAATTTAGCAAAAACAAATAATTTATGAAAAAAAAAGAGATTCATGAGAAACAATACATTCTCGTATAAAATTATCAGACTAACTGTAAGAAGAAATTAAAGTAGGTGACCATGAGATTGAAAGGATCTAGTAGTGTGCCTCATGCGACAATCCGGGAATAGTGGCTAGCAAGTGCTCCTACTCCATGCTATGGACCTATGGTGTAGGTTAACTATTAATTAATTTGTACTAAAATTGCAATTCGCAAGCTTTCCCATGCATGTGTTTGGAGAAAGGGAGTCACCTGATAATTAAAGTGAATATTGTTTGTTTTTGTGTTTTTTTTAAAATAATTTTTTTAATTTTTTTTTACTTTAAAATAATATATTTTTTTTAGTATTTTTGGATTATTTTGATGTGCTGATGTCAAAAATAATTTTTAAAAAATAAAAAAAATATTATTTTGATGTATTTTTTAGTAAAAAACATTTTGAAAAGCAACCACGATCACACTCTCAAACACCCTCGTAGTGAATGTAACTGTGTTTAGTTACATTATTTTTTAAAAAATATTTGTCTTGAACAAAAATATTAAATTGATATTTTTAATTTTTAGTTTTTTTAATAATTTTAACATGTTGATGTTAGAAATAAAAAAAACAAAAAAAATTATTTTAATACATTTAAAAAAAACACTTTTAAAAAGTACTTTATTAAACCTATTTTAATCCAGGACCCGGCCCAAGGCTTGGGTAATGAATAATCGAGTTAACCTAATCACTCCAAAACGACTTTGTTTCAAAAAAAATAATTGAATTTTAACTTAATGAATTGGATTATAAGTTGATTTATTATATCGATCTAGTTCAACTCACACTTTTTTTAATATGATAATTGACTCAGGTCAAATTTTTAAATTTATTCATTTTTAATATGATTGGGGAATCAACTCATCAACAAAATGTGTGTGTTTGTCTCTCTCTATATATATCAACTAGATTGTAAATTGATTTATTATATCGATCTAGTTTAACTCATACTTTTTTTAATATAATAATTCACTCAGGTCAAATTTTTAAATTTATTCATTTTTAATATGATTGGGGAATCAACTCATCAACAAAATCTCTCTCTCTCTCTCTCTCTCTCTCTCTCTCTCTCTCTCTCTCTCTCTCTCTCTCTCTCTCTATATATATATATATATATATATATATATATATATATATATCTTAACGAGGAAAACTAAAACAGCATGACTCTGTAAATCTACAATTATTTAAAATAAAAATAAAAATAGAGGGAGTTGAAATAAGAATTACACCTAGTTTATGTATGTCATTGCTAAATGTTGCAAGCATATATCCGAGGGAAGGAAATGAGAACATTCAAATATATTTCTATACATGAAACTGATGAATGAACGAATGAAAGGTTCAATGAATCCTTTCCCGGCCCCTAAGCAAATTCCAATGTTCTGCAACGCGACACAACACAGATTGATATTGGAATTCACTGCTCTTTCAGATACCAGTAGTACTAACAACTATGTCCACCACGCATGGTTGAATTATTATTAGTAATTAAAAATTAATTAAATAATTTTAAGAGTGTATCATATAGACTTAATACATTTAAAACAATATAGTTTTTTTTTTTTTAAATTGAGATAGTTAACAGAGAGATTAAACTTTCTTAATCATCTATAAATAGCTTATTCATTTAGTTAATTATTTAGGAAATAGCTAGCTAGCTAGAAATTATTCAGCATCTAGTCTAATCCATGCATTCCATGATACGTAGAATTATTATAGATAATTATTTGGAGTATCTGTACATTTAGCTGACTAGGAAAGATCAAGGTGAGATGAGATATGGGAAAATGTTATATTAATTAAGGGGTGTGTCCAGGAACTGGATGTCGTTTAAGATGTACAATAATAAAACGACAGTAGTACTGGTCTCTTACCACACTAACATTGTTTGGCAAAAGATTTTAGAATATAGTACAAGATTGAAAAGTATTGGAGAAATAGTTTATTTTCAATCAACTACTAGAAAAAAATTTGCAAACCCTAATTGTTATTACCTTGACCTTAATGCATCAATTAAAACCTAAATTATCTTAATTGAACAATTTTCTCAATCACGATAATTTTTTTTTTAAAATTCAACACAAACTTTGCAATGATTTCGACCATAATTTTATTAATAACATCATTTGATTGAAAAATTATCTATTTGTATTAATTAAAACAAAATTTATCTCAATTCAAATAATATTATTAAATACAACAAGTAACCTAATAATCAATTCAAACCTTAATTTCTCCAATTCAAACCTAATTGATTCCATAAATAACATCAATTATATTAAAAACACATAATTGCAACACTCAAAAGCCAAAATTATCTTAATGTCATAAAATACCTAGTTATCAAACACAACACAAACACACATTAATCAAAACTTAAAAATTTATCAATTTAATAATGAAACCCATAAAATTAAGAGATAATACAATTGCTTTACTTTGATTTTTAATGGTTGGGTGGGGATTCCACCTTTTGTTGTGGCTAAGAGGCTATAAATAGAAGTTTAAGCCGAGGGCTTACAACAAAAAACAATAGAAAGGCTAGTGGAGACGAGGGGAAAATAATTATGGTGTTTTGGTGGGTTTTTTGGTTTTTTTTTAATGAACAATAGTTATGGAAAATAAAGGGGTGATTATATACCTATCATAATCGCAATTTAGAATCATAATTGTAACATGTAAACGTTATTTTAAATTATGCTTCATATATAAAACACAATTCTGAATAATGATTATATTCACAATCATTATTCTGAATAGCAATTGTATTAAACTATATAATATTTTTTTTTTCAAATGATATCATTTTCTTAAAATTTTATGCGCTAGCTGTGTCATTATTCAATAAGAATTCTGAAAGTAGTGGAGGAGGAATTTCTGATGTAACTTCTTATCCTTGATGTCCTTATATATCCCCATTGCCAATATATTGATTGGTCAAAATCCCAGTATATTTGGAAGATTTCATTTCCCTTAGAAAGTTTTTTGCAGCCACACAAGAAAATGGTATTATAATGTTGCTCCTATATTAATTATTGTCAAAGTAGCTAGCTAGGGAGTTTATAGGGGGACATGGTCCGTGGATGCTGAGGCTGTAGAGGTGGGAGTGAACTGAGGACTTGCACGACAAGTAATAGGGACGTGCAGCATCAGCATCAGCAGCAGTTGAAGCAGGTTGAGGCAGACGAATGAGCGTATTTATTTGGTTTTCATCATCTTTCCTAAGTACTAACAATGTTCTCTTCTTTCTCTCATGGCTCATTAATTACTTCAAGTTGAAAGCCATGCCTATTGCTGCCTACCCAAAACACACTGTTTGTTTCTTTGTCAATTTGCCTTTTCTTCACACCAAGTTCAGCATAAGCTGCATTTTTTAATTTTTTTTTATCTTTCCCTTTTTTTCTTTTGTCATGTATCTTTTTCACCAGCTTTGAACCCTTGTCCTGATGCTTTTTAAGCTTCAGCTAAGGCAGGTCACAGGCTGGATTCTAGCATTGATAGACCACTATGCTTGGCTCCTGGTCACAGTTGCAGACACAGTCACAGCTGATGAGTTCATCAAATTCCCATGATCGACATCAAGAAGAAGAGACTCCAGGGCCACCAACAGCATTTCATATGCGTCAATTGCTAGTCAGTTGTGCAGACCTCATCTCTCAATCTGACTATTCCGCCGCTAAACGGTTCTTCTCCATTTTGTCTTCCAACTCTTCTCCTTATGGTGACTCCACCGAGAGGTTGGTTCATCAATTTATTCGAGCCCTTTCTCTCCGCCTCAATGGCCATGGAATCTCTACAAGTACTGCTCCTGCTGCTCATGTTTTCAATATCAACAACACTGTTACTTCTCGTCCTTGTGGGACTAATGATAAGATGTTGATAAGCTATGAGGCGGATCAGGAGACTCTTCGGTCTTGCTATTTGTCCTTGAATAAGATCACCCCATTCATAAGATTCTGCCATCTAACAGCAAATCAGGCTATTTTGGAAGCAATACAAGTAGGGCAGCAAGCCATTCACATCATAGACTTTGATATCATGCATGGGGTGCAATGGCCTCCATTGATGCAAGCTTTGGCTGAGCGATCTAACAACACTCTTCATCCTCCTCCTATGCTTCGAATCACTGGAACTGGCCATGATATGAACGTCCTCCACAGGACAGGAGACCGCCTTTTGAAATTTGCTCAGTCTCTGGGCCTCAGGTTCCACTTCCATCCTCTTCTTCTACTCAACAATGACCCTACCTCACTTGCCCACTATCTCCCCTCAGCAATTACTCTTCTCCCAGATGAAGCTCTGGCCGTGAACTGCGTTTCGTATCTTCACAGGTTCCTTAAGGATGATTCTCGTGAACTGCTCCTTTTTCTCCATAAAATCAAGGCCTTGAACCCTAAGGTGGTGACTGTTGCTGAAAGGGAAGCCAACCACAACCACCCTCTCTTCTTGCAGAGGTTCCTGGAGGCCTTAGATCACTACACAGCTCTCTTTGACTCCCTAGAGGCAACCCTGCCACCAAACAGCAGGGAGAGACTGGCAGTTGAGCAAATATGGTTTGGGAGAGAGATAATGGACATAGTAGCAGCAGAGGGAGAAGGAAGAAGAGAAAGGCATCAGAGATTTGAGACTTGGGAGATGATGCTGAAGAGTGTAGGGTTTATCAAAGTTCCATTGAGTCCCTTTGCACTTTCGCAGGCCAAGCTCTTGCTAAGGCTCCATTATCCTTCTGATGGCTATCAGCTTCAGATTCTCAACAATTCTTTCTTCTTAGGCTGGCGGAATCATTCCCTCTTCTCTGTCTCTTCCTGGAATTAGCTAGCTCCCTCAATTACTTGCCTTTTTTCTATTTAATCATTAATGTCTCCTCATATACATCATCAAATGCTCTCCTACATTCACATAGCACTAATTATTTGTCTTATATTTAGATTAGGAATAACTTTTTTCTTTGTTAATTACGTTAGACCAATTAATGTTTTGTATTGAGCATTATAGCATAAATATTATAATGAGGATGGCGACGGTTTCCACTGACAAAATCTGTCGAGTTAAAGAATACTGCAGCATCTTCTCTTTTTCTTAGATAGCTAATTAAAAGTGTTCTTGTTTGTCTGTTAATTACTTAAATATTATTTCATAAAAAAAAACCTTATTAAATATTAGTGCAATATTTGGGTGCTGCTTATCTTTCTGTCTTTAATGATAATAATGCTAGCTTCACTTGATCGATATATAATTTTAAATGTACATATATGTCTGTGTATTTATTTATAAGATACTGATCAAATCTTCCTTATGGAAAGGATAAGTTCAGCTATGCTATGTGCATGATGAGATGGTGAGACTTGTGAATTTATAGATAATTTTTGAAACCCAATTTTTTTAGTTGATTGAAGTTTTGATATAGAAATGAATTAAGAATGAAATGATTTTGAATTTCAAATTATCATATAATGTTTAATATATGATTTATATTATTTCTCTTCAAATAAAAATGTTATATATTCAAACTCGTGATCGCTTGATTAACAAAACTCTGATACCATATTAAATAACCATTTATATTAAAGAAGCATCTCAACCTAATAGATTAAACTGTAAGGTGAAGTTTCAAGATATGATTTATATTATTTTCTAACATACTCCTTCAAGTACACGTTTTCTCCAGCGAAAACTCTTTAAACTTGAAACTTGCATAGGCTTATATTATATTGTGATTAATTTTTAACAAATAAAAGTTAAGCTATTTAATAAGACCTGAGATATAATTTATATTATTTTTTAATATTAAATATTAATTTCAAAACAAAAACTTTATGTTCAAATTGAAGCAACCTCGGGGATTTTTATGATAGGAATCGTATGTTTATTTGACAGCCTAAATTATTGTTATTTTTTTCAAACAAACCATGAGAAGAGAATTGGAGGGGAGAGCTAGCCCACAATTGCTCAGCAAAACTCCCTTATCTTGGTTGAATATATATATATATATATATATATAGCTAGGTGCGATTTAAACTTTCAAGGTGGATGGGATGCATGGGCTAAGGTTTCCTTCTGGTTTTCCGCGCTAAGTACGCTTATATTCCTATTGCTGTCTTTCAGATACGCACCATTAATCAAGTGCCCTAATATTTGCCCTTTGTCTCCTCAGCAACAAAATCATCGAAGCTCCCAACATATGCCTTCTTCTTGCCCTTACCTTGCCTCCTCTTACACCATGCATGCGGCCATGAAAACCCTCCTGCTGCTAGCTAATTAAGCTAGCTAGGGATCAGTCTCGTGCCCTGTACGAGGTTATTTATTTTATCAAGGACAACTACTAATTACCCATTATGATTAATTATTTGTAGATCCAGATGATGCGGCTGGCCTTCTGATCAATATATCTATACTTGATATATAATTAATGCCCTTTTCGTTTCTCAAATTAACAAATCAATGGAGTATTCAAAGGAATAAGTAGCCATCGATCAAGATCTCAAGTACTGTACCATACAAATACACATATATACCTGGCTTTTATTGAGTTTTGTTTGTGATATATATATATATATTGGATGATTTGATTCTATATATCAATATTGAAGCTTTCCCAATGCCATGCGTGCACGAGCCCTAGCTAGTTATAGTCATAACTTGAACACGCAAACTAAAAGTGGAACCAGTGAGCAATCAGTGTCAGCTATCAGAGTGGAAGCAGCTGCTAAAAGGTTTTCGTGGCATCTTTCTACCTCCTCCTGCATTAATTAGCAGAAACTAGCCTTCTGGCCAAAACACTCAGCTGCAAATATTATTCATCCTCTCACAAGTGGATTGTAATAGTCAACCTTTGACACAATTTAGCCTCCAAATTAACTCCAAATTAGCATCCAATTGAATATTTTCTTGAAAGGAAAGATCAGATTGAAAATCAAAATAACATTTAAAATAAGTAATGGCTTTGAATTTTATATAAGATCATTAATTTTGATCCCTTGTTATCGATTCCTTTAGTTGTCAAAAACATTTGGTTTTGTATTTATTTTTTTTTCCTTAAAAATATTGATCGGTGATTATCTTTAATTTTTTTTTATAAATTTATTTCGATCTTATTATTTATATCACGAGTTTTACATGCTATTTTTAATATAATGTTTTTTTAGAATTGTTGTGTTAGTGTTTGATTTTTCAAGATATTGTTCTAATTCAATATAATTTTTTTTATATTTATACAAATGAACTTTATTTTTTAAAATAAAAAATATTCATTTAAAATAATATTGCTTATTTGTTCGGCCTTGCGTAATTTTTATACGACGTGAGTTTATTTAGTTATTTTTATTTATTTTTATCTTTTAGATTATGAGATTTTTAGAATGTAGATTTATTTTTTATTGATATAAGTAAATAATTTAGTAAACACAATCAAATGAATATCTTATATGAATATCTTATATTATGTAATTATATATCTTGATTTGTATTCATATCTTAATTTTTTTAATTTCTCTTTTAATTTTTGACAATGATTTTATTTATTTAGTTGGATGGTTATATTGACTTTTCAATTTATATTTTAAATTTTTTTATATTAAAAAACATAATAAAACAATCTGCACACCCGATATGTTTCGAAGGAAAAAGACTCACGCGGGCAAAATAACTATTCAATATATATTATTCCTCCTCCGTATACATATGTATAGACGTAACCTTCTGCTGTTTTGCTTTTCTGTCAATCACTGCTTTCTTTTTTGTCATTTGTCATTTGATACAAAAAAGAGTACTTCTGATGAGATAAATGCTCTCTGCCCCTGCCCACATGCAAATTATTTGCTCCCACCAACATTACTTCCTTTTTCACCCTCACCCACACGACGATCTTCCATTCAATTCAATCACTATTGGAATCCTTGATCAAAACAACATGCTCCTAATTCATTAATTGCTTTTGTATGATAATTAAGCACCTGGATATATTTAGTATTATGATTAAGATAGATTATCCATGCTAATCTACATGCATGAAGCTAACTCAAAAACACAACTGATAAACCAGTTACTGGTAGCAATTATGGTCACCAGTAATTCTTACATCATCTAACTATTAGAGAGAGAGGGTTCAATGGTTATTGATCAGGACTTGGAGGCCACCTTCTGTATTCTGAAGGCACATTCCTGTTTCCTCAGAACCTTCAACAGGCAACTGATCTCCAAAGAAGAGATGCAGACAACGAAACCATCCGACCCCAGATCACATGTATATCTCAGTACTCCTCGGTACTACCATACCAAAGTAACATGGTAGCATAGTAGTCTTCGATTAATTAGGGGGACAATGTAGAGCTGAGTAGAAAATAGGACAAAAAAGCAGGAAAGTCAAGCTATCCTTCATTCATACTCCAAGTAACCACGTGAAAATGCCAAACTATTCTTCATTCAAATTCTTTTGGCGGGCATGAGGTGGACAACCTTGCCAACCCGCACCAATCACTGAGATTACAACACCGATGAGCACATCCATTGGTGATCAATCACACGAGAGAAAACTGACCCGATACCTGTGTACTGTGCAGTATATGCTATATGCTTGGATGAAATCATCAGCCAAGACATTGCACGGCTACAGCTTTGAAGCAGCATCTTTGTCCAAAAAACCACTAAAACTCCCCCTCAGGTGAAACCGTTTGTACAGGCAACATATCAGAATTCTTACCATTTCCCACTGCTGATTGCACCACATCAGCTTTACCAGCACCACACACCACAAGTGCCATATATGAAGAAGAATTGATCACAGGGAAAGTAAAGGTACTTCTCTTTGGAGGTGGTTTTGGAGAGTCTGTGATGTGAGTAACCCATTTCTGATTTTCTTTGAGGAGCGGATGCCCGTGGAAAAGAGAAGCTACATGCCCATCTGGACCCATGCTGATAAGCATTAGATCAAACTTTGGGAACCCACTCACTGAGGATTTCTCTATCACACCAGTATGAACCAAATGTTTGAGACAGGTCTTATAGTCATCAACTGCACCCTCTGCAGACAGAGCATGTTGATGGCATAAGCATTACCTGGAAGGATTGGTACCTGCCGAAAAAATTATGGGGAAAGACAAAAAGGTTTATTTCCTCAAATAATGACATAATTAAGCATTAAAAATTGATTGTCCATGAAAGAAAAGATTCAAGCTCACTTTGTCCCAAATCACAAACATATATCTCTGTACATTAAATATATTGCTACACGATTTCCTACAATAGATTATTACTCTTTCAATTCAGAGACAAAATTCCAGTTCTCACACAGGCACAAGAAAACAAACCGTGTATAAACACAGTTAACTAAAAACCCTTAGAAACATGAACATTACAGTGACTAAAAAATTCACCATCAAACAGTTGAACAAGATCAATACTCCCACTAACCCATACTCTAGAAGTAAACATTTTTGTCACACATCAAATTATTACCTTCTACAAATTACAAAAACCTAAAAATTTAGAGTATTACATACAGAATCCATAATTTTCTTTAAAAGTCCATTCATTAAGCACTCTCCTTAGTTCCACAGATACATTTGCCTTGATTTTTTTATGAACTGAAGTGAATTTCAATTTTCTTTTCCCTACCAGGGAAAAAACAGAGCCCGAACGCCATTAACAGCTACCTAAAACAATAACTTGAATGTAACATGAAGGAAATACAGTATAAGAATCTACAATCAAACAGACAATAACAAATGTAAGTACGTGTTGTTCTTACCATGGACAGAAAACCATCAAAAGCAAGTTTATAGTTACTGTCAGGATGATCTTCAGGAACAAGTCTCTCATCCACCCAAAAGACATGCCATTTCGACCAATCTATCGAACCCACTTAAGGCGGTTCCACTAATTTCCTGAACCCCACAACAACAAAAAACACAAACCCATCATTACCAATCCAAAAAAAAAACTAAAAAGGATCAAACTTGACAGTGACAAATACGAGGTACCTGAGGGACTTGACGAGAGAAACAACTGACAAAACGACAGTGAAAGACCCTCTTTCTTTTGTCAAACTTGTCCGATAAACCTGCTGTGTATTTCGCATGAGACACTGACAGTTCCTCCTCTGTATCAAACACCTCTACCACCTTGTCATTAGTAGCGTCCATTAACGATGATGATGTTGCTGACCGGATGCGGCTGAAAACGGGAATGTACGGAGAGAAGTTGAGAGATGACGTGGCCATTTTATAGACGTTTGATTGGTTTTTTGAAGCAGAGAAGGGAGTGTTTGCCGTGATGGATGATGGGTTTAGGCGAAGGAGACGTTAAGTTAGGGTTTTGACTTTTTTATGACGTGGCGTTAAGGGGAGAGATGACGTGGCCATCATTTTCATCTTGCTTTATTTATTTTTGTTCAAGGCTAAGCTAGCGTGAAAATAAACTTGAATTTTACTCTCAGACAATTTGAAATTTGCAATTGAGTCCTTTTATTGGATGCAATTAGCATAAAACTTGAAGAAATAGTAAGTGAAGCACTTGAGCCCCAACGCCAAATATGCCAAGGCTTAGATTCACAGTTAGGAAGCCGGGCTCAAAGTACGTGCTTTGCACCCTAGTTCGAGTAGCAAGACAAATTAAATTGATATTATGCTAATAATTGAAGGCAATGGACGTTTTATTTCGAGGAAGGTCCAGGGGACTTCAATGCTGAGGGGTGTTTTTAAAATGATTTTAATCATAATAATTTATTTTAGTATTTTTGATGATTTTACTACGATGTTAAAACCATCGAAAATCTCATATCAAAAAATAATTTGAGAAATCATTTTCAGGGGCATTGTCAAACACAATTAATTGACTTGATTAATGGGATATTGATGACAAAAATATCATCAATATGACGTCGGTTTGTCATGAGCAAATTCCTTAGATTACAGTATCCAAGGATTTTATCATCAACTGGAATGCCCGAATCCAACAAGAGATTGCAAGAAATTTCTCAAGAAATGGCTCTTATTATATATGAAAATGTGTAAGTAATTCAATCAGCATTTCAAAACCAAAAGACAGATGCAAGGACGATATAGCAACTCGTTGATGGTTTAGGCACACTGTGTATACAGAAAGCAGTCGAACCAAAATTCTGATGAATACATACATACCTACTTAAAAACCAAGAAGAAAACCATATAACCTACATAGGAACGAACAAGAAAAGGGAGTGATATCCTACAAGTTTGAAACACAAAGTAAAAAATGTTCTTAAGTGAATCAAGTCAAATTTGCTAGAAAACAAATCTTACTGAGAAAGGTATGGAGTCTGAAACGGGGAGCCAGTGGACTGGAGAACCAAGCTAACCCTTGCTTCTTTTCGAGACCTGCCAGTCCTCTTTCCTATTTGATGTCCGGCGTTTGGAACTGGGAAGCGACAATACATACATCTGTGAGTGATCTAGATGGGTTTCTTAAAATAAGACCCTCTCCACCCCGACCCTCCTCCTTCAGGGGCAAGAAAAAGAAGGTTTATAGGATAGTTCATCTAGCATTACTAGAAAGCAATGGCAATGCCGATCGAATCTCATCTCCCAACTTGATCGTCAGTCTGGAGACTGTATTCCTGAACATTTCACAGGAACTTATCTCCTCGAGGGAAAAGTAGTCGCCTTGCTGTAGTGCATGGAGCTGCCTCTCCAAGTACCTACTAAGACTAGACTCTGTGGTGTTAATGAGACTCAAAGAAGGATTTGTGTGCATAAATTTTGTGATGAGAAATCCAGCTAGGATCTGCTGATCTGTCTTCACAAGCTCTGATATGAAGCAGGGGAACATGATTCTTATGAAAAGTAACAGCACATCTTTCTCAATGTTTACACGTTCATTTGCTCCCTTGTTTGTGATTGTTGATAACTGGGCTTCCTGACTCTGGCGCGAGAAATTCCCAACCACATAGCAGAGATATGAGAAAGTGGTGCCAAATGAGGGTTTGGTGATTATATTTGATATAACCCCAGAAGATAAAACGAGCATTAAGACCTCATGGTCCCTGCCAAGCACGCCTGAGATCCCTCCTTGTTTCAGCTCATCTTCAACTACATTCAAACACTGCAACTGTATTGCTTCATAAGGCAGAAGAAGCACCATTTTTAGAGCCATAAAAGAATCTTTCTCGAGCACAGTGTGACTCAAGCTCCTCGCATCATCTTCATCAAGCAATATTCCATAAGATTTTGATAGGGAACAGTCAATCAGTCTTAGCACATCCTTAAACTTGGACAACGTGATAAGCTTTTTGAAAATTTCCATCCAACAAACATGTAAAGGATGAACGTGATTGGAATTCTCTGGCTTCTCTTTCTCCAGAGCTTCTACTTCCTGAAAGCTCTCCCATCCTTCATCCCAGTCATCATTATTCCAGTCATTTCCTGTTTCTGTTGCTTCTGTGGTATCTACCTCATCTTTTGCAGTTACAAAAAACCCTTCCCACTCTTCTAAAATGGCTATCAAAGCATCGAAATGAGGCTCTGTACTGGAAGATTCACACAATTTCAAGAAGCAAGAGACTGCAGTCTCAGCATTCAAGAGATCATCAGAGGTAATTGCTATGCTTGGGGATATGGCTGATGCGAGCTGAGATGATCTGAGGGCAACCAGTGTACTTGTAAACCTGCTAGAATTATCTGTATGATCAGGTGACCCCTGATTTGCAGAAGGGTTGCTCTTTTTACCAGTAGAGAGCAACCCATCCCATCCTTCCCATGGTAAGAGATTAGAATTTAGCTCTGTGGAGAAACCCTTAATGCTTCTACCTGTGATGAACTGCATAATCTCTAGAACATATACTCGAACATGGCTTGGGAGCTCCAAATTATCAGAGAATTGGGCCATTCTTTCCCAAACTACATGCCTGACTGTTTGCAAATTCTCCATTTGACCTTCCAACTTACTCAGAGATGATAACAAATGATACAGATTCTGGTGTTCATGGGATCCACCAACCAAGTTTCTTAGAATCAGCTCCAACATATTTACATAGAGATGAGGAAGATCCAGGGATTCATTCTTAGCAGTTGAAGCTGAGCTGATGGCGCAGATTGACATTGATTCCAAGAATACTTCTGAAATGGCTCCAAACCCGCAACCAGAATATAACATGGCTCTGCAGAAAATTGGTATCTCAACAGAAAAATCTCCAATTAAACCAGAGCTTGCATAACCAATTACGGTGCCCCAGGCCTGACTTGGTGAAACACTGTCCTCCATCACCATCCTCATAAAAACCTTCAGGCAACTTGATAAGAACTCTGGATCAAACCTCAGTGTTCCTACTGAACTCTCATCTAATGCTATCTCCTGCATTTCTTCTGTCAATTTAAGCCAGAAGTTCAAAAGAACAATGACGCAATCCTGCCATGTTGAGTTATCAGGTATAATCTCATGAGAACTGTGCAGGGGTATAATCACTGTGAAGTATCGCTTCATAATATCTAAAGAATCTGAAGGTGACAAAAGCCTCATATATGTTCTGCAAAAATCATAGGTTTGCTCCAGTTGACTCATAAATTCCTGAAATCTTTCAGCATTTTGAACATCACACTCTTTTCTAACTCTACTTTCCAAAGTAGTCAATAAACTCATTGTGTAATGTTTGTAGACATCTTGCCACACTATGAGACCTTCAGGCAGTGAATCAGCATAGATACTGGCCAATGTTTGTACCATTTTTGCCAATGCTTCCAAGCTAGATTCATTAACATGTGAAAAGACTTCATTTTTGAAAGACAGCAAATTCAAACCATCTAATCCAGCAACATTCTTGAAGTCTAAGTTCTTGATAAAAGAAACTCTTTGACATTCTTGCTCAAAGACCTTGTACAAACGAGCTACATCAAGAGCAGACAAATTTGGTGAATTTGGATGTGCTGTTGACGATGATTTTTTGGATTCTCCCAGCCGCAAGTAGCAGTCAGAGAGGAGGCCATATATACAAGCAAGGCGTTGCTTGTTGCACCCATCAATTGTAGGGTATACAACCAAGGAAATAGTTTTGATGGTTTCAGAACCAAAGCTAATTATTTCTCCTTTGACCTCTGAAATTTCAGCCTTAACATCATCTTCATCAGTCCAAACCTCAGAAACAAGGATAGAACTAAGATACCTTAGTAGCACCTGAAGAACAGAGAAAATATATTATATAACAAGTCAAAAGATCAGTTGGTTGTCCTCCATGCATTCAAAGATAAAAACAGATACACCAACATACCTCAGTGTGATTTAAGCCATAGGCATCGACCAATCTTAACACATCCTTTATAATGTGCTTCTTTTCGAACTTTACTGATTCAATCAAGGAGAAAATGGCACTCTTAATGTAGTCAAGGTCACCAGACAGAAAACGCCCAGTTTCAACTCCAGGAATGATTTTCTCCAACACTCTAGATTGTTCAGCTACACGTTTTTTTTCTTCCAATTTAAACTTCCATTCCCTCCAAAAAGTGGACTGTACATCAATTTTGGTCATTTCATCTGCATTCAACAGGTAAAACAACAGACAGAAGAATTACCTTCATTGCTCTGGAAAGAACATTAAGTGGTATAAAATAGAATCACAGCGAAAGTGTATGCCAGGTAGATTTTTTATGATAAATAACCAACTATGGACAATCACCTGAACTAGGTGGTTTGTGCTTCTCTTTAAACTTCCTCAGCAGCAGCTCTCTCCTCTGAGCCGGACCCTTGCACTCAACTCCAGAGTTATGTAATAAACTGTATGTCATTCCCACATTCATGATGCTACAAATTTCTTGGTAATTCTCCCGTATCCTTAGCTGCTCTTCTATTATTTCTACTCCACTAAAGGCATCCGCGAGATTCAATAAGATAGAGCACCCCATGATATCCTCCTCTTCTGTAACAGGTGGTTCTATGATTGATTTTGCCAGTGAGGCGATAACATCATCTCTGGGAGCATAATCATTTTTTGCCAGCCACGACAGGATGGTTACCACAGCTTGTGTTTTTATGCTAACGTAATGCTTACCAGGAATAAAGGTTGAAAATTTCTTACCATTATCTGCTTTCTTACTCAATTCAAGCAACCATGGAAGTTGAATAGAGGCAAAAGATACAAGTTTTCCATTTTCCCACAAAAAAGATTCCAGATCAGTTCCACTATCCACACGACAGTTTTTAGTAACAAAAGAAAGTGTGTTTTTAATGTTACTGAAACGAACTTCTCGATCTCCACTGCTTGCTCCTCCATCCAGTTCAGAGTAATCCTTCAGATCAATTGTTTCTTCATAGGCTGGGGGTGATGTTATAGACAAACCTTGATCTGAGAAGCTTGAAGGACTTGTCCCAGTCAAGATTGACAATGTCTCACACTGGCCTTGCATGTCAAGATCTTTCCACGCATGAAGCAACTCACCAATAGATTCCTCATCACAATGACTCAAAGCAAAACCTAGTAAATGCTTTCGAGAGCCTATATCAATATTTTCAAGGGCAGGACCCCTGGCTATCGCAGCACATAGATCCCAAACATGACCATGCCCTTTTTTGGCCAGAACAAGACAGAGATCAAATGCCAATTGTAGATCACCTTCCACTGCAGCTTCTCTAGCAATAGCTTCCTGAACAGTAGATATATCTTCTGAAGAGTTCAACCCAAGAAGTTTGGCAACCTCAATGAGTTCATCAACATGTAGATAAGCTCCAGCTTGGCTAGTGATTGCCATTTTGATGATCTCTATAGGATCCTTTATTTGCCTAAATTGCAAAGGAAGTAGAGTCACTCCAAGGTAAGGAAGTTTAACAGTGAGAGCATCAATTAAATCAGCCTCTGTCTGAACATTTCTGCTACTTGGAAATAAATTAAGGCATTCCTTAGCCTTCCAGATCTGAAACAAGTTGCAGAAGCAAAATCAATCAATTTATACAGGAAGACAGCCATTTGAAAAAACAAATCAACATCATCTGGAATTCAATGATTAAATCTGAATAAACAATGGAAACATTATTGCATATTATAATGTCGCTAGTAAAAAGAAATTAGAGAACCTAAAACACAACAGGTTACAATTACTTATTCCATAAGTTGGTTAAAAGAACCCCAGCCACCTCCCAACCTACTCCATTTCATAAAAAAAAGAAAAAGAAAAAGAACTGAAGCATTATTTGATAATCCAACATACATGATAATACAATACATCAAGAAAACACCATCATGATACCTTATAGATGATACTTCAAACTTGGCTCTGACATACAACAGAAAGTCCATGTTCAGTTTTAGAACATCTAATTAAAAAATCTAAATGCACCGCAGAGAATCCACCAACATCTAATTAAAAAACTCCAAAAACACAATTATAATTGTGATTTTTGAGGAATTCGTAGAAACTCCAGCAAAACTTTTTTTTTTCCTGTGACAGACCAAAACATGTTAAAGACAGTATTTCAACTATTAGATGTTTCTTTTAAAGTGGAAAAAATGTATAAAACTTCTAGTGTTCTATAACACTGTCTAAAGAAATGAAAACACAAGTGTTCTAGCTCTCTGTCTCCGCAACTTCTCTCTAGACTGCCAACAATTCCTCTTTGCTTCCTCTCATGACTACAGACAAGTGATCCTCCGCCGTTCTAATTCACATAGCCCATATGCCTCAAAAGGCAAATAGAACTCAAGTACCAGAAAATAAAATCACCCATTACAAGATAGACCCTGTTTTGAGTCAATCATTTGTAGGGTCTCACACTTTCTTTTTCAAAACTTAGATGCTGGCCAAATAAGGTTATAGTCATCTGCCCGGAAAGAAGATTTTTTCATATGCACAAAACTTATGAGGAATTAAAGTTTTCGTGTATCTTTTATTAATGATGTGTGTCTATTTGAAATACAAGGATTTGATATAAATATTTGGTCACATAAGGATGGGTTTGAAACAGGTTTGTTGTAATTATGGTGGGATGTATTGTGTGACACAGCAATGGTTTTGATTGTTGGTTGGGGGCCTGAGACTGCAATTTGAGTTGGATTTGTGGTGGAGATGACAGGTCTGTGGACAGTCATTTAGGTTGTGATACAGCAATGGAGTGGATTCTGTAGCATTGGTTCTGGAGAATTTGTGACAGTTAGGATTACTGGTTGTGGTAATTGGATTGTTGCAGTGCAGGTATGTTAGTGGAGATTATGCTGGTCATGATTGAGCTTTGCGGCTGGAATTGCTGGTATTTTTTATTTTTCCAAAAGATAATTGGAGGAAGATGAATGGCACACGAAACAAATCTGACTTTGACCCACAGTTCCTTCTCTTTGATGGATTTAGACTTTAGCATCATGGCATAGGTACTCCAAGAAGATAACCATAACAAGTTAATAGCTAGAAAATGCATTTGATGACATATAATGAAATATTAAACCAAAAGAGTTTCACGATTCCACAAATATCTAATTAAAAGTTTTAAACTACAAGAATGCCTTCAGAACAATTCCTAGTGATGCAAAGCATGGCATACTAAAACCCATATTCAAATTCAGAACATGCAGTTATTTAATGGATATTTAAAGAGATGAACATATCAAATTACTGCCAGGTATCCAAAGCCATAACAGAGCTTAACATGCACAAGTGCTTACTTCAGAGCAAGACAAACTTGAAGCTGAGAAAAAGTACTCCCGTGCAGCTTGAATAACAAGATTTTCTGCTTTCTCTGATGCCAAGGCTACTGAACTTGTACCTTTCAGATAATTTCTAGCAAGTGAAAATTTCCCAGCTTTCAGCAGTCCTCTGCAGAATTCCACTAGCATATACTCTGGGTCAAGGAAAGGAAAAGCCTTCTCTCGCAAGCATTGCAAATCATGCCACATGTTTGCCCAATCATTATCTGATCGACCTGGCTGTCTGCGAACAAATTTTGACAGTATAAGACGAAGAATCTGTTTAACACCTTTTTCATCTGCATGGGCCTCAAGGAAGAAATTCATTGGCTTTGGAACCTGAAACAAAGAAGTAAAGAGCATGCTAGAAAGTGAAGATTCCTGAATAGAAGCATATATCTAATGATTCATTTATTTGATGGTTGTAATGAATTTCCTGATCAAAAGAAGCATGGGCCATAGAAAACAAAAGACAAACCTGGTACAGTGCCAGAAGCCTCCCTGCTTCAATATGACCTTCAGCAAGCTTCAGTCGTTTCTCGAGGTGCTCAATAGAAATACCGACATCTGTTAAGGTGAAATACTATTAATCATCAACAATTCCAATACCAACGACAACCAAAGATGACAAAAATGCACACAAAGTACATATGCTTTGTGTTCATGTATCCTGATATTTCTATACGTTTCAGTCTTCAGTATAATATAGATAGTCATTAAAGCCAATACTCTTGATTATACAAGAACAACTTAAAAAAAGGGTAAAGTTCCAGATTCAGGAAAATCAATAAAGAACACTCATGTCATCGAAACTTCAGATTTTAAAAGCAACTCCAACTTGAGTGCAGAGCTTAATTGGAATGATCTGTATCTTCTATGCCAATTCCTATTAAGTTTGAAGTCTCATAATTGGCATCTCTGGGCTAATAATAATCAGCTCTGCCATAAGCTTATTTAAATGCAGAAACTGTTTTCTGTACCATAAGATCTCTCACTAGCTACAGTGAATACATGTTGACTCCAACTTCATTCTTTTTTACAAAATGAAACACCCCCACCCCCACCAAATCCCTCTCTAAGTGCACAAGATGTATGCACACGTGTGTTGAGACCTATATTATTTAGAAATTTATAAACGAAATAGCAACCAATAAAACCTAATTATATTTTTTCAATCAAATCTGTACTACACAGAATGTACCTTGCTTCTGTGGGAGTTTTGACAATAAGGCAGCCATTACACTCCATCTATCTGTAACAGTGCACAAATAAATGCACTGCAAAGCACAATCTACAGCCTCAATCTCATCCTTGAAGAAACCATTCATATGCAATTCCCTGCATCCTTCCTCAATAACCATCAAGCATGTGTCTAGTTTATTCTCCAATGCAATTTCCTTCAGCCATTTTACCACAAATGAATCATTTTCATGCGAAGGAAAATGGCATTCTGTATCCTGATCTTGAGTAAAATAGGTCATGTTGTGAAACCTATTTCTCATAAATGGAATAGCCTTATCATGCAACCTCTTTACCACATTTTCCTCTTTCACTCCCTTAAGCATCATTCTGAATTTTTCGTAATCAGATAACTGTTCCCAGGAGATAAGACTCATATTAGAACATGCATCAACATCATTTTCATCAGAATAAATTAGCTGGTGCAACAATAAAATATCCTCATGAAACTTCTGTAACTCATAGATGCCTTTGCGGCAAGCCAAATCAATCAAGTCGATGCAGTTGTCAAGCTGGCCACTAAAGCTATCAATATCTCTAGCTCTGTTCTTGTACCACTCAGAGAGTTCACTAGATGACGGCCAAAGATAACCAAGGCGCCGCTTGACAATGGGCTCAGTTTCGATCTGGGTACCAATCTCATGATTCTCTGGTAGCCTATTGATAAAGCTAACCATTTCCTCACATTCTACCCAATCTTCTTCCCTAAGAGCAATTCTTGGGGGAGGAGATCTCCCAGGAAGAAGCTGCCCATAGGTTTGAAGAGGAACAGTTTCAGGAATAGCAGCTAATATTTTCAACAATGAAGGAGATAGTGAATAAGGATGACGCTTGAAGAGGAGGTTTAGGGCCCCAATTTTCCCACTTTCAGCAAGTGTTATGGCAACTTCACCAACAGGTATAATACGAAATTTGCGATATTCCTGTACAGAAAACCTGCACAAAGACTATGTCAATACACTATCAGTCAATACGACTAATAATCTGATACTAAATTCAGGTGCATTGATGCTATATTTCTTTAATCTCATAAGAATTTTCCAGCAATGACAGCAACAACAACAGCAGTATAATAATAACCACAGCATTATAAAGTCATTACACAATCCAGGAATATTTTATGCTATGTTTCCTTAATAGCATAAGAATTTCCAGCAATGATATCAATAACAGCAGCAGAATAATTATAAGCATAGCATCATAAAATCATTATGCTAAAGCTTTTTCGCATGTTAAGGAAAATGAATTAAGAAACCTGAAATTATGTATCAAGAATCAAATCATGTATGTGGGTGCAGCATCTTCAATGAACCAAATTAAATCACAGTATGAATGTGGGACTTAATGGAGAAATTTGCATGAGATTTTTCTGCATGTAGTTGATATAAACAGCTTCAATATCCATAGAAAGAATAGCAGGTCTTTTTTTTCCTACAAAAATCAATATGAACTTGCATAGTATGCAAATGCATCAAGGAATTCAGCCTGTTTATCAAGTAAAAGTTCATAAAATACTTCAAAAATGGTTGTCCAGATCCTGATGAAGCATTGTATTTCTGATAAATACCCGTAAGCCATGAGAGAGAGGGGATTGAGTTCCCAAATAACACAATACCTGCCCATGTTTATCCCCATATAGGTCTCTAGCCTGTCCCTGAATTGTAACAGCTGAAGTCTAGCCATACGAAAATCCCAGATCTGGCTCCCTTCATCAGCTTCTGATTCCGAAAAACGGAACTGATCAGTCACTTGCAGCCCATATGAAAGTAGAGCTTTTACCGCATCTTCTGTTGGTCCAACCTTATCAACACATTCAGAAAGCACAAAACTGTGATCCTTGATATTGGACAAAAACATGTTAATACCATCTTTTCCTTGGCTAGAGTGCAACCACTGAGATTTTAAAACTTCATCTCTGTCCAAGCCATGACGATTGGCAAAGTCCAAGGCAGCTTGATATTTACAGTTACTAATTAAGATATTATACATTTCAGGAACAGATCTCTTTGACAGTGAAATCAAGCTCCAGTGCAACTGGGAAACATCAAGTTGATCACTTCTGCTACCTGTGACCTGCTCTACATTGTACACATTACCTGATTCTCTATGAGGTTTACTTGGAACTTTGCTATCTAAAACAAATATGCGGCCTTGAAACTGCTGTATCCTATCCAGAACAAGCATTGAATATAGATGGTTGTGCTCTTGAAACTTTAAGCCAGTAACAATATCAAGCATGGCCAAAATGCCTCCACGTTTTGCAAGAGTCATGATGCGGTCAGACCACCAAGTAAAATCCACAATATCATTTAAAAGCTCATTCTGTCCATTTTTTATGTTACTGGTTCCTTGTGAACGTAATTGCTCTTCACAAGCAAAACTCACAAGTGATCGACTTTCTTTATCCATCTTGAAAATGTGCAAGCGTCCTGTTATATCTAAAGTGGCAACAAACTTACCTTGTGGTGAAATTAGCACCTTTGGACATGATAGTACAGCATCTTTTGATTTGGAATACAAGCCTTCGAACTGAATAGAAATCAATGGTTCCAAATCTAAGTTTCGACTTCTACACCAAAGAGAAAGAAGACAAGATCCTGAAAAAAAATATAGAATATAAAATTCCAAAACTGTCTAATGTAATTTAAAAAAAAATAATAAAGGTAAAAAAAATGTTTTTCCAAGCTGCCTGGGCTGGGTATTTAACATATATGATTTCACCATCTACACGGCGAGTTGCATTACAAATTCATGGGCCAAAATGTCAATTAGGGTATTATTATTTTTGTAATTCTTTTTTTCAAAGTATGCTCCAAAGAGTTTAGGAAAAAATGAAGAAACTCCATAAATCCTGTGTGAGTTGTCATGTGTGGGCTAGACACAAGGATTCAAATCTGAGAGTTAAAGTCCAAATATGCTTAGCAGGACTCAAACATTTGATCTTTCATTGAGAAATGCAAGTCAGGCTACAAACAAGAGCAAGCTTTAGTACTTGCATATATAGAAAGTAGTTGGAAATTCAAACTCAGTGTGATTTGGTGAAAAATTATAAGAGACTAAAATTGTTGATAAGCATCCCGTCATTTGAAGGTTAGAAAAACAAGACAACTTGATATTCAAAATTATTCCCATATAACTCAAAAAAAAAAAATTCCTAGCATTTTCACGTCCACCTCCAAATTACATGTCAAATGTACATAAATAGAATCATATTATATCAATTACATAAACCCCTCAACAAAATCAAACTTTCACTTGACTACCACAACAAAAATAACAATGCCCTAAAACATACCAGCAGAATTTTCAACAGACGATTGCGAGATACCAACTGCACTACCAACAACAACAAGCAAGGAACATTCCGAACTATAGTCAGAGCAGAAAACATCCTTTGGAAACTTCCCCAGCGACTTCAACCCACTATTTAAAACAGAAGCACTTGGCTCCTTACTCATCTCAATCAAATGAAGACATCCATCTGCTGTAATAACAACAAATCTACACCTGGAAAACTTTTTCAACCAATTAATCATCCATCAAAATCACATAACTTAACACGTTCTTAACATACGATGCAAATCCAACAACACTTACAAACAAGACCGCTGCGCATCATTATCATCAGCATCCTGCGGAATCAATCCTACTATCGACGAACTTGCTCTCAACTGCCGCTTACTAAGTCTCATAATCTCTTCCCCATTCACTTTGATCAAATAAACCGTATCACTATCATCTACTACTCCTAAGACACCATGAAATTCAGACCACACTCCGCTCGTGAACACACCACCACCTCTACCTATCAAAAAATCCAAAAATAAAATTAAAAAATAAAAAATAATATTTTGTACTGATTAACTGCATAATTTAATATTTAAGCTTGTAAAATTAAAATTAAATGCCTTACAAGTGAAGCTTCCGTGCGGTTGCTGATAATCATTCTCTTTGGACAAAATCGTAATTTGATTAGCACTAGCTACAGCAACGTAATCACCTCGTGTAGATATAAACAGCGATAGATTTTTCCTAATTTCTGTTGATGATTTTGAATTATAATTCCTATAATCACTCAATTTCTCTTTGATTATGGACAAGATACCGCCTTGATTGACCTGAATCATTCACAGAAAACAGTGATTAATCTGTTAATTGTGATTAAGATGAAGAAATTAGAGAGATCGATCGAGAGAGACCTTGTTGGAGTGTAGGAGAGGAGGGTAATTGGAAGTATAAGGTCTGGAGATGTGAAGACGCGTCTCGTAAAGCACTTCGTCTTCCGCCATTGATGATGATATATGACACCGTTTCTGTCTGACCGGACGGAGAAACAAACGGCAGATGGTTGATTCTTCAGGAGACGTTTCTGTCGGTACACATGAAGAAGCAGAGTGACTGGTTTGCTTTTGTTATTCGTATGTAGAAGAGAGAGGCCCATTTTAATTAGAGAGGATTGGGCTTTGAAAGCCTATTTTTCTTGTTGGGCCACTCTTAGGCTTGGTGCCCTGGTAGTTCCAGAAACAAACGGCAGATGGTAGTTTTTTTTTTATTTAGCTACAAATTTATTTGCAGCTGAAAAACATTTGCAATTTTTTCTTTTTCAGTTTGCCTCTAGTCGATCGGTCACAAAACTACAAGTCTCAAGTCCCAACAAGAATTCTAATTAAAATGCCAACTTTTTTCTGAAAATCTCAAATGTTTTTTGATTTATTTTACAATCTATTTGCAATAGAAATCTTTTTTTATTTTTAATTAAGTTTTTGAGAATTATGATGGATTTGGGGCATGTGCCACCAAGGCTAATTGCAGAATAATTGCACCTGAGCCAGCTCTCCATGAGTGTTAGACAGGAAGAAATGCTTGAAATTGATGCCAGTTAGGGCCAGCAACTTGATGATAATTTTGCAAGTGCGTGTATCTATGCAGACAACCTTATTTTTCCAAAAGGTCAATTGTTCCTTAGAATCTTTAAACGTTATCATAATCTCAATCATCAGCATCAACTTCTGTAGTAACTCATCAGGAATCCCTTTCTCCTCGGCCAAGCATCTTGCCTGACGGCTGAGAATCTTGCCAACACGAGAGCTTGTTGGAGCATATGCCCAATGATAGAAGAAAGAGATCATTCATGGAATTCAACATGCAACTCTTTCTTTTTATGGATCGATTTGGTAGAGAAGAAATCAACCACAAATCGATCAAATTTGACTTGCCTAGACAACAAACACAACTTGTCGACTCGATTTTTTGTTAAAATATTCTCTTTTGGTAGTGACGTGTTGCCATGTATGATGAAACCCTAATTGACTTGCTCATTATAACTCTGGTTCTATGTTGTTTTTGGTGGAAAAAAGAGAGGACAGTGCAAGTGGTTTGTGGCTATGGTTTCGGGAAGACTTGGACGATGGGTTACGGTGGTTATTGGCGGCATTTGTTGGGGCTATTGGTTAGGGTTGTAAGGAAGTAAGGTGGTTGGTTTCAAGCAAGGTTGTTTTTCTAGCAAGGGAGATTAAAAGGATGCTGGTTTGGGTGGTGTGGTGTGAAGCACAGGTCAGATCTGGTGACTAATGGTTCAATTAGAGTTGGTGGATGCTGGGTTGTGGTGGCCACTCTTAGTGAAGGGCACTAGGCTGGCGTGGTGATGCTAGCTAGTTTGTGTGGTGGGGGTGTGGAGGTGTTAGGTTCGCTGGAGTGGTTGAAGAGAGAAGAGGGTTGTTGGGCTAGTGTAGTACTGGAGAAGGTTGTTATACCATGGGCTAGCTATGCTGGGTGGTGGTTGATAAAGGGAAGAGGAGGTTGAAAGCGGTGGGGCGGTTGGCTGCAAGACTGCTCAGGGATGGGTGGGTAGAATGTGGTTTCTGAGATTACGGTTAGTTCAAGTGGGTTTGGTCGACGATGGTGAGGAGACTAGTGGTTGTGATGTGTAGTGTGGCTAGTCGATTTAGAGAGAATAAGATTAATGTTTTTTTTTTTTTAGCAGCATTTATAAGAATATTTTGATTGAGTTTAAAGTGTTAACAAGCTTAAACTTTTTATAGTTATTTTCCCCTTTTTCACGATTTGACTGTAATAAAATAAAAATCAAACCTATCATAGATTCATTCGTGCCATTTATTTAATCTAATTTCAAATACCAACAACAGAATTAGCAAACAGTGGGATGTATATACTCGTAACTAAAATCATTAATTAATATTTTGCTTGGTTCGGCATTGCAATCTAATTAAAAATTTTAAAAAAATAATTTTTTTATATTTTTTAATCGTTTTGATGTATTATTATCAAAAATAATTTTTAAAAAAATAATATTATTTTAATATATTTCTAAATAAAAAAATCTTAAAAAATAATCATACCACACTACTACCCCTTTCTACATTAGAACTTGTTTGTTCGGTGGAAAGTGGTTTCTAGTATTTGTTTGTCATTAGAAAAATTGGTTAACGGAAAATACTTTCCAGTCAAAGAAAAATTTGGCTTAGTTTTTAGGAAAGTGTTTTCATTTTATTATAGACGAAAAACACTTTCCAGAAGTTGTGAAAAATTTAAAAATAACATATTATTTATTGATTATAACAAATTTAGTTTTCAAACTTTTGATTGCTATATATTTTGTTTTGAATCTTTTTTTTTTCAATTTCACCTCTTAGAATTTGATTTTTATATTAATTTTGGTCTTCTTTTTTATTATTGTTATTTGCTTTTATCTTATTATTTTTTTTAATTAAAATTTTTTATTTATCAAATTTGATGCTCATTCTTTTGATTGTTACTTATTTTATTTGCAATAATTTATGAAATTATAATTATAATTATTTTAATTTTATCATCTTTCAATTTTTTTATCTGTTAGATTTGATTTCCATTATTTTAATTGTTATCTATTTTATTTGAGATAATTTATTATATTAATTTTTTTTAATTTCATTTTCATTTAATTTTTTAATTTATAAGATTTATTTCTTATTATTTTAATAAACTTGAAAAAAAATTAATATTTTCTAATTTATTTTCCATGATATATCCAAATACTGAAAATTATTTTCTAACTTATTTTTTATAATATTAACAAACATCAAAAAATAATTCATAATAAAACTATATGTAAAAAATATACTATTTTCTAAGTAAATAAACGAGTATTTATTGACATTTTCTAGGCAGTTAGCAGCCACACATTACAATAGTCCTTGATTGTAGATGATTTTTCCAAGGATCTGCCTCTCGTACAGGCAACGCCAAGATTTTCAAGGTCTGGACTCCTGAAAAGTTACATCATTTCCAGAAAAAACAAGCCAATGGTTTCTCTTGGTCAATCATCTCATGAATTATGGAGAGGGGTGGGGTTAAAAGTCTTGGTGTCTGCGGCCTAAAATCCATTTGAAAAGGACAATCTTGCTCGTGGCAGGAATCTCTCCTCTTCTGAAATTGGGATTAAATTCCACCATTGACGACAAATCAAGCTAAGCACTCACCCTCCCTTTAATTTATTTTCTCCAATTTTCAAATATTATAGCAAAAGGTAACATCTGGCTGCTAGCTCAACTTGTTAAGGGATGCATTAAATATGCTGTACCAATTGAATTAGATTCTGATCTGTCTTGGTGTGCTAAATATGTCGTTCTATCCAGCATATATTCTATATTAATCATAAAAAGCAGTACTGTTGTAAGATATAAGTATATATTATTTGATAAAAAAAAAAGAGTGCTATGTAATCAAGAACACAGACCAAGATTATACAAATGACAGAGCTAAACGTGATTGAAATGGCTACTAGGGGTTTGTTTACTGGTTTAATTTAGGGTTCGATATGATGGTCTAATGAGATCTCCCAATTTTTCAACTTGAGAAGAAATTTTATATTAATTTTTCTAAAATAGAACAATCATATTTTTCTTATTGAATCCTAAAATTGAAGGGGGGGAAAGCAAAATAGGAAGAAAGCTACATGAATGCTTTGACTATGAACCTCCCATGATTTATTTTCATTCTTAAATTTGTTCAATTGACTAATTAAGAACCCGTTTATTTTTGCTTTATAAAAATGTTTTTGAAAAAAATTATTTTTTTATTTTTTTCTTTACTTCAACTTATTATTATTATTTTTTTGTATTTTCATATTGTGTTAATGTCAAAAATAATTTGAAAAAATAAAAAATATATTGTTTTGATGTATTTTCAAGTAAAAAACACTTAAAAAAAAATTATTACCATACTTTCAAATACTCTTTAAAAGCTAAAGATATTTATAAAAAAAAAAGGAAAAATTGAACTTCCATTATATAAAAAAAAAAAGAAGAAGAAGAAGAAGAAGATTCTATGATATTTTTAGATTTGGTGGCTTAGATTCTCCCTACATTTTCAAATTAGTGAGGGCTATAGAATATTAAATATTTTCCGAAAAAATATTATGCTTCGACTAATATATATATGAATTTACTGAAGATGCGGTGATATATATATAGAGCTAGGATATAAAATCTTGAAGGGGGCGAATTAAGGTATTGAAACATATTAATAATATACATGCATGTCTATTGCGTACGTATACTAATCAATAACTTTGAAATAAGTAAATTATGTAAACAAATATTGATACAATTAATGATACTAAAATTATAGTTTTCTAATGACTAATAAAAATCTTATTTGACCATGAAGTGGAGGTGTAAGGTTTTATTTCTTATTTCCTTAACTATTTATTAAAAACTTATGTTTTCTAATTTGACAGACATTATTGTTTATATATATATATATATATATATATATATATATATATATATATAGTTTACATATTACAAGGAATGTTATCATCACTTTTAAATTCATGATCAGAGTTATAAAATCAAGATAAATTTATAAAAAAAAATGAGCTAATTTATTCTGAATTAACCTGTCTAATTAATCTATAACTCAGATCATGAGACTAAGATAACTCCATGGAGAACAAATAAAAACAAATTATAAATCTTAACTCTTAATTGACCTTGCGAATCCAATGTTGAACAATAAAATTTGTAAAAATTTTAAATAAAAAATAACACAAAAAATAAGTCAAGTCAACCTAGGTTAACCCATTAAACATTATATCTAGATCACGATGTCGAGATAACCTAATAAAATGTGAATTGAAATAAATCATGAAGCCCAATTTTCATTGAAACACAATATTAAATAGTGAAATTGAGAAAAAAAATTAAATCAACTAGGTTAATCCACTAAACTCATGACCTGAGTCATGAAACGAGGACAATCTAATAAGTCATGAGACTGAGATAACCTATTAGAAAGAAGAAAAAAACTCGATTTCAACTTAGGTTAAAATGTCAAAACTTGTAATCCTAATCATGAGATCAAGATATTCATATAAAAAAAAAATCAAAACAGATTATCAAACTCAATTTCCAACCAATCCAATATTAAATAATAATAAAAAATTTAAATTAAATAACTCAAGTTAACTTGAATTAATTTATTAAATATTATTTTTGAGTCGGGAATCCAGAATAATATTATAGGTTATCTCGTTGTTACAAGAATATATTAACAAATCTAATATTAAATTAAAAGAAAAAAACAGAAGCCATCTTATTCGCAACACATTCGAACATGTACATGTACTGGAATTACAGGTGACTGTGGAGCTAGCTAGCTGGCCTGGAATTATTATAGGTTTGATTCAACAATAAACTAACCATGACATGTGCATATTTACGACACAAATGCGACATGACTCGCTCTTCCTTCTTGTTCACATGCCAAGATTAAAAGAAATCATCCATTATGGAAGTCCTTTTCCTAAACAACATGAGAGAGAGAGAGAGAGAGAGAGAGATTGAAAGTGGGATTCCCAAATCTTGATCTTGATAACATCGTTCCAATATGCTTATAGTAAATTATATATATCGTCCTAATTTACCTTATCCCTTAAATCTATGAATCAAGGGGCCGGGCCATTCACAATTTGGAGACCGAAAAACCCTTAAAAATTGTAGCTCCTAGCTAGCTCCTCCTCCTCTTCTATATATATGGAGGTTCCACCTCCTCTATCTAAGCATTGAGGTGAAGTAGTGTCCATGGAAGAGAGATCAAGAAATGGGCATGTTTTTGGAGAAGCAGACATGGCGTGGTATTGATCCGGCTCTTCTTCTGTATTTGCATCAGAAGTTCTTCGCTGAAGACGAGCCGAATCAATATCACTCTTGTACGCTTCATTCTCTCATCTTTTATTTGTTTCGAGAGCAGAAGAAACACACTTTTAGCTGCTATTTATGATCCCTGACGGTGTTAATTGATGGAGTTGCTTTCTTGAATATTTTTCCTTCTCTCTTTTTTCCTCCTCTACTTTTTATATTAAGATTTCTTATTCATTTTCTTTTGAATGAATTTGATTAATGTTTTGAGATAGAAAAATTGAATATAATTAAAATATATTCCCTTGTCTTTATTATTTTGAAACGATAAAGATTTATTTCAAAATTCTTTCAAATTGGAATGCATATTTTAGCTTGATTAATTCTTCATCGTCTATCTTGTTGGATAAAGGTTAGCAAGTTTAATTTTTCATATATAAAAACTAATCTCATTTACAGTGTTGAAGACATTTATCTCTGGATCAATACAAGCAGAAAACACGCAAGAAAACGCGTAAGGAATAAAATTTAGATTCTAATGTTATTGATATATTATAATTGGATTAATTAATTTGTTTCCAAATCTTTTTTTCTATTAGTTTTCTTTAAATTCATTGTATTTCTCATAACCATTATCTAAATGGTTGTTTCATTAATAAATAAATCAATTATTATAAAAAAAATTCAAAACTATTTTAAAAATATATTTATTTTGTATCATTGTTCCTTTCCCTCAATCAAATATATGAAAACACTGATCAAACACAATATCAAAGCTCATGAGAAGTGTTTTTGTGGATCTACTAGTTCTCCTTCCTATAATCGTTCAAAACATTTGTTAATGGATTAAGTTTAATTTGTGATGGTGTCTGATCAGGTCTTTTCTTCTTCCCATTTTGATGGATATATTGCATCATTGAGAAACACATTGGCTATAATTACTACGATGTGCATCCCAAAAATCTCCTATGCGAAATTATTTGGTCTTAAAATCAAGTTCTGAGTTACTGTATACTGCCAAAGAAATTAAGTGGTAATTAATGCCAGAGAGTATGTCAGCAGCAGGATAATATATAACCATTCTTATATATATATATATATATATATATATATATATATCGTGATAGCTAGGCTGGTAATTAAGCAGCACTGCTCTTTCATGCCTGATATAGTTCATGTTTCTGCCTAGGTTTTCGTCATATTGTCATTTTGCGTAAAAGTTATACCTTCTTAATCAAATTTAAGATACGTGAAATATTACATATTTTCTAACGATATATAGTCATTAATTCGCTAATAGCATGAGTTGAGCTACAATTAGTGCTACAATTAGTTTATTATTTTCTAAAATGACCTTAATTAACATACCTAAATATGTTTTGAGACATGTAATTAACTAGTGTCCCAACTATGGCCGTTTTTCGGTTTTTTGATCATTTTCTTTGAACAATGGAAACATCAACAGATAGATTTGATTATTTATATATGGCAAACATTATGGTATAAATTCTGTTTGTTTTTATGATTGAAAGTATTTATAAAAATATATATATATTTTTAAATTAATATTTTTAAATCGTTTTGATTTACTGATATTATAAATAAATTTAAAAAATAAAAATAAATATTATTTTAATATATTTTTAATAACCGGTCACTATACCAAACTTACAGTACAAATGAATTTAAAAAATAAAAATAAATATTATTTTAATATATTTTTAATAACCGATCACTATACCGAGCTCACAGTACAAGAAGATAAGATTCTTAATTGATAGATTAATGGGTTTTTATTGTAACCAATAAATAAAGAACATCTTAGCTATGGCTGCTTTTGCAACCATGGCAATCAATGTCCATACCTGCAGGTAATTTCTTTTTAGTTACCGGTAAAGGGATAATATTATTTAGTACTAGCTAGGTCAAATCTATTAACAATAACTGAGTGCATATTCAGGTGTTATAAATTTGCCCATGGCGGCACAACCTTACAAATTCCTCATGGTCATACACTAGGGAGCTAGGAGGGACTTGGAGTCTTGTTAATTAATTAGCACAATTGCATGCCCAAAGAATAGGGGGGGAGAAAAAGCATTTGTCACTACTTTTTTTTTTTTTTTTAAGTTAATTCTATGTTTGTCTAGAGCAGCCAGCCTCCCAAGCCATGTACATTAATTTGATTTTTCATTGTAAAAAAAAAACATGGAATCTAATTTCTTTCACAATTGAAATTGATTAAAAATAAAAAAAAAATACATGTGAATCTCCTCCTTGATAACCAAGAATATCATTATTGTATTTATATAACTAGTGTTATTATTATCTGCAACTTAATTTATATATATATATATTGTTAGAACTTAGAATTAGATGTTCAACCAACAATCCTTTCTAGTATGATCTTATAAGAAATATATACAAAGTTGTGCTTGTATAAATTAACACAAGTATGCATCATCACAACATCTGAATGGTAAAACTTTTTATGTTTTTTCTTTCACACATGGATAACTAATTCATTCTCTACTAATATTCTTTGGATTTGAAAGAGAAAAATTAATAAAACTTTCAATATTTTTACAATAATCTTCTATATACAACCATATAAGATGAATCTCGATACATTCAAGAATAATTATCCATTATTTATGAAACTTATTTAGAATATTGATGACAATATTTATTAATAATGTAACCATCAATTTAAAATTCAACTTTGATAATTAAAAATAAATTTACAATCTAATAACCAATAAATAACAAGTAATTGGTACCCAACTAATTTATCTATCTTTTATTTAATTCAAACTTATTCAATCTAAATTAACACCATTTAATTGTTATTAATTCCATAAAAAATTATTTTTTCTGAAATTTTCAACTTAACAATAAAATCGACAAAATTTTCAACTTATATTTAAATTTCCATCACTCTAATCAAATCAAACTAAAACCAACTAAATGTAATCTTAATTGTCAAATATCTTTATGGCTCTGGTGCCAAAATAACATATTTTCTCTCGTATCTCTCCTTTTCAAATTTGTCTTCATAATTCTTAGGACACCATTTCTATTCCCGACCCTGCCAAATACCTGCACAGAAATTGCATGCCATTACCTACTTGTTGCCATCATACGTATTGCAGTGTTTTCATGTATATGTTACTGGATTTATAGGTGACTGTGGAGTTTATAGGTGACTGTGGAGCTGGCTGTCATGGAATTATTAAAGTTTTGGTTCAACAGTAAATTAACCAATAATTGGAATATTTGTATTATTTTATCAGATCCAACCTGTTGATGTTGGTTAATGTGAATATTAAATAATAATAAGTAAAAAAAACAAATAAATGAATTTTAATTATGAGTTAAATATGGGTTGTGATTTTAAAAAATCATCCAACTTGCATAACTCGATTAGTTGGAAAATAATTCTAATACTCAGTATAAATATTATTTTGTCCTCCTTGCTCTTCATTTTTTTTTAGTTTAATGTGGGTGTCCGGGCCAACTTGCGCGCACCTCGACTAGTTTCACGGGTCCTGAAGTTAACGACTATGTAAACCTCCAGTGGCCATCATATAAGCAACCACAAGACTCGAACCTGAAATCACAGAGGAAGCAAATCTCTTGGTCCCAAACTCTTATCATTGGACCACCATCTAGATAGTTCCTTGCTCTTCATTTTATATATACTATAACTTGCATTGCAACAATGTAATATTCATAAAAAATTCAGCTTAACCCTATATTTATCTAGCTTGTTCGGGTCCAAATTTTTTTTTTAAATGGTCAAGTTTATGAGTGCCACATATTGGGTGGATATAATTATGGGTAACAACCTGACCCGACCTGACCCAAACATGAACAACCCTAAAATTAACCATTACATGTGCGCATTTACGACACAAATGTAAGATGACTCGCTCGTCCTTCTTGTTCACATGCCAAGATAAAAAGAAATCCTCCATTATGCAGGTCCTTTTCCTAAACAACATGAGGAGGATTGATAGTGGGATTCCCAAATCTTGATCATGATAACATTGTTCCAATTAATATGCTTATATAGTCCTTTACCTTATCCCTTGAATCTTTAAATCTAGGGGCCGGGCCATCCACAATATGGAGACCGAAAAACCCTAAATATTGTAGCTCCTAGCTCCTTTTCCTCTTCTTCTATATATATGGAGGTTCCACCTCCTCTATCTAAGCATTGAGGTGAAGTAGTGTCCATGGAAGAGAGATCAAGAAATGGGCATGTTTTTGGAGAAGCAGACATGGCGTGGTATTGATCCGGCTCATCTTCTGTATTTGCATCAGAAGTTCTTCGCTGAAGACGAGCCGAATCAATATCACTCTTGTACGCTTCATTCTCTCATCTTTTATTTGTTTCAAGAGTAGAAGAAACACACTTTTAGCTACTATTATGATGCCTGATGGTGTTAATTGATGAAGTTGCTTTCTTGAACATTTTCCCTACTCTTTTCTTTTTCTTCTCTACTTTTTATTGAGATTTCTTCTCTTCATTTTCTTTTGAATGAATTTGGTTAACGTTTTGAGATGGAAAAAATAAATATAATGAAAATGTATTCCCTTGTTTTTATTATTTTGGAATGATAGAGATATAATTTCAAAATTCTTTCAAATTGGAATGGAGTTTTTGGCTTGATTAATTCTTCATCGTCTATCTTGTTGGATAAAAATTAACGAGTTTGATTTTTTATATATAGAAACTGATCTTATTTACAGTACTGAAAACATTTATTTATAAACAAATACAGGCAAGAAACGCGCAAGGAATAAAGTTTAGATTCTGATGTTATTGATATACTCTATAATTAGATTTGTTTCCAATTATTTTTTTTAGTTTTCTTTAAATTTTTCTCATAACATTATCTGAATAGTTGTTTTATTAATAAATAAATTGATTATTATAAAAAAAATCAAAATTATTTCAGAAATATTTTTTTTTATATCATTGTTCCGTCTTTACATCCAAACATATTTCTATATATATATATAAAACACTGATCATACACAATATTAAAGCTCATGAGAAGTGTTTTTGTGGATCTACTAGTTCTCCTTCCTATCATTGTTCAAGAAATTCGTTTCTGGATTAAGCTTAATTTCTGATGGTGTCTGAGGTCTTTCTTCTTCCCATTTTGATGGATGCATCATGCATGATTGAGAAGCACATTGGCTATAATTACTACGATGTGCATCCGAAAATCTCCTGTGCGAAATTTGGTCTTAAAATCAAGTTCTGATCAGTTAGCGTATCCTGCCAAAGAAATTAAGTGGTAATTAGTGCCACAGAGGATGTCAACAGCAGGATAATATATAACCATTCTTATATATCATGTTAGCTAGGCTGATAATCAAGAACTGCTCTTTCATGCCTGATATATTCCATGTTTCTGCCCAAGTCTTCATCATATAGTCTCGCCTGCTTCGATCCATAGATTGTTACTCTGCGTAAAAGTTCGTCTTAATCAAATTTATGATACGTGAGATATTACCTCCTTAATTTTCTAACAAATTAATAGGCAATAACGCTAATTAATATCATGAGTTGAGCTCCAATTAGTGTATTTATCTGGTAAAATAACCTTTATTAGTATGCCGAAGCAGTATACTTTGCCGTCCAAGCTATAGACTAATAGACATTTAGCCCATTGGTGCATGCTCATATATATATTAAGCTCCATTACTGATACCCTCGTTAGATTATTGTCTGATTGCGGATTTAAAAACTCAAACTCCGTACCATGTTCATATTAAGAAAATAATGCTGTGCTTTCTGCTAAATTTCCTGAGAATCTGAAGATGACTTTGAATGATGGAAACATCAACAGGAAAGTTTAACTGTTCATTAATTTATGGCAAGCATTATGGTATAGCGTGAGAAGATAAGATTCTTAATTCATAAATTAATGGGTTTTATTGTAACCAATAAAGAACATGGCTGCTTTTGCAACCATAGTCACCAATGCCCGTAACTGCAGGTAAATATTTTCTTTTTAATATTAATTATTTAATACTCGGTCAAATCTAGCTACTAGCTGTGTGTTCCATGGAATCTAATTATATATACCTGTGTGTGTGTGTGTGTGTGTGTGTGTGTGAACTCCATGCGTGCAAAACAAAGCAGAGCTTGAATAAAAAAACAAAAAAGGGAACAGCTACAACAACGAATTAGTGAATCAAAGAACTATTTCGATATAAATACGTACTTAGATATAAGATATCAAGTAATTCCGTAATTAATATTATCATAAATTTAATTTAAAACCGTTATATATATATATAATGAATAATCAAAGATACTTAATTTAAACCGTTAAAAATTAAGTGTTAAAAATAATTTTATATTAATTTTAGTCATTTGGCATTGGTAATAAGATGGTTGTTAGGGGTGGTGGAATTAGATTTTATGAGGAAAAAAAGTTTGGGGTTGATTTTTTTTTTTTATCTTACACCTCATTTGTTTTTGTGATTTAACTGAGTTTTTAAAAAATTAAATTTTTTTAAATTAATTTTTTAATAATTTTAAAATTTTTTTATATACTGATATTAAAATTAATATTTTTTTAAAAAAATATTATTTTAATATATTTCAAAATAAAAAAAAACCTTAAAAAAACAAATAACAAACATTACCTTAGCGATTACAGTTACTTGGCGCCTTTTCCACGACAACGTCCTTCATGCTCCGGGCATAATTCCCATACTCGCACCGACTAAGTTCACTTCATAGATTATCACCTCTTGATTCTCCACGTGTCCCATCAATACCAAAACATCTTGATTCTATTACGTGGCAAGACCTTATAGATCACATGCACAATAACCATGGTGTAGTGACACACAGTGTTCGTTGACTCCAAGTCTTCGGTTACGTGCTAGACCACAAAGAAACGATAAAATGCTAAAAATAAAAATAAAAGATGAAGAAGAATTTCTTCCATTTTCTTTCACTGCCTGCTACCCTCTCCCTATCTTCATCAAACCCTAAAGTTTTAGCTCTGCATTGGAGACTCTGCTGGTTTTTCTTTCTGATCATCAGGTCAGTTTTCTTTCCGTGTGTGTTTTAAGGGGTTTGTTTGGTTGCTGAGAAAGTTGGCATAACAGAATGTATTAATATGTGTTTTGTTTTCGAGTTGGACTGTTTAATTTTTTGATTAGGAATAATTAATTAGATTAAATTTCTAATCAAATTATGACAGGTTTCATATATACATATATATAGTATGTATGTACCTTTCTTTTTATTTTTTTATTCTTTGGTTTTTTCTGTGTTTGCTTAGTGATTTATTAGTGAAAGATTAGAGGAAATTTGCTTCATTGTGTGCCAAATCTGATTATCTAGACATCCAATGTACTGTTTTATACCTAAAACAAAGTCTTGGATGTTATATTGGATATTTTAACATGTCAAAAAATTATCTTAATCCAATTTGGGTTTGAAATTTATACAGACTCATGTTATTTTATACTTAATTTTTATCAAATAAATAAAAATGGTGAGATTTGAACTCGTGACCATTTAGTTATGAAGGCTTTAATACCATGTTAAAGAACTATCTCAATCTATTAGCTTAAACTGTTAAGTAAGGTCTCAAAATATGATTTATATTATTCTCTAACGGTACATGGGTATTGCCACTTAGAGACTACAAATTCAAGAGAAGAAAATTAAAGAAATTTTGAAAATAATCGATTTTGTCTTAGGTATGCGTTCTTGATTTAGATCCTCGAGTCTTAGCAAACATGCATGCGTGTGTGTGTGTTTGTATGTGTGCGAGCGCTTGCCAGAGAAATTAGTTGAGACTTTGGAACAAGGATTTCTTTATGTATGCAATCACGAGTTTTAAATTTTATTTTAAAAAATATCAGTTAATGGCGTTGCCAAAATCTTTCAGTTCTGACTAGACTATGACGATCCATGAGATTGTTTTCGAACCTTACTATGAGTTCAGCTGTTTGAATTTTGAGAAGAAATTTTGATTTCGTTTTCTCCTTTTTGGCAAGTGAAACAAGAAAAATCCATCTGGTGTATATTTTCATTATATCTGTTTACATTTGCTCTCAAAGTTGTGTTGTTTGGTTGAAGAAGAATACGTCTATTGTCTAAGAAAATTTTCTGAAACTGATTGCAGACACAGGTACTTTCTTGAATGTGAGTTGGATTTGTGGCATTGCTGACGGAAGATTTCAAGAAAGTGTTGGACTCTTGAATCGTTAATTTTGCGACTTTTAGGTAACTTGATAAGAGTTGATGATCTATCTGTAGGTTTTCCTTAGTAATGAGATGGCAAGGGAAGTTATTGTCAATGCATCAATCGTTTCAGTATCGGAGTTGCTTTCACATACTGTAGTTTCCATATTTGACACAGTACATGCAGCCAAAGAAGTGCTCATTCAAAAGGAGAATTTCAAGAGATTTTTGACGTACTTGGAGAAGACAGCATATTTCTTGAAAGATTTATCAAGGTTCAACCTTGACCATTCTGAGAACTTGAATAGTGCCGTAGAGATTCTAAATTGTGAGACTAAAGTTGCTAAGAGGCTAGCTGTTGAGTGCAGCAACAAGAACAAGGTCTATCTCTTACTGAATTGTCGAAATATTGTCAAGCATTTAGAGGCGTGCACGAAAGAGATCGGTCGTGCCTTGAGTCTCATACCTCTTGCCTCTTTAGATGTTTCATTGGGTTTAAGTAATGAAATCAGCAAGCTATGCAATAATATGCTGGATGCAGAATATCGAGCAGCAGGATTGGAGGAGGAAGTCTTGGGAAAGATTGAGTGGGCAATAAAGGAGGGAAATGTGGATCAATCTTATGCAAACAATTTACTGGCTAGTATTGCTGAAGCTGTTGGGATCTCTGGTGATCGGTCAGCTTTGAAGAGGGAGTTTGAAGAATTCAAGAACGAAATTGAAAATTTCAAGCTAAGAAAGGACATGGCAGAAGCTATACAGATGGAGCAGATCAGTTCGTTTCTTGGAAAGGCTGATGCCACTACATCTTATGAGGAGCGAGAAAGGAAGTACCTTGACAAGAGAAATTCTCTGGGTAGACAAACTTTGGAACCTCTCCATTCATTCTTCTGTCCAATTACTCAGGATGTAATGGTTGATCCTGTGGAAACTTCCTCTGCTAAAACATTCGAGAGAAGCGCAATAGAAAAATGGTTTGCAGAAGGGCACAACCTTTGTCCCATGACCTGCACTACCTTAGACACTTCGGTTTTACGACCTAACGTAACTCTTCGTAGATCGATTGAGGAATGGAAGGAAAGAAACAACTTGGTTATCATTGTTTCCATTAAACAAAAACTTCAATCAAATGAAGACCAAGAAGTTCTTCAATCATTGGGCAAGCTGCAAGATCTGATGGCAGAACGAGAGATGCACCAAGAATGGGTGATGTTGGAGGACTATGTGCCAGTTCTTACTGGACTTCTTGGTAAGAGAAATCGTGAAATAAGAATCCATGCTCTGTCCATCCTTTGCATCCTTGCAAAGGGCAGTGACCGCAATAAGGTACATCTCAAGACCATTTTCTGCGCACGCACGCACACATTATGTAATTGTTCATCATTGATAAGATAAAAAAAAAAAACCTGAACTAGCCATGTAATGTTCTTTGATGGGTCATCATGTAAATAATCTCACTTTCTTATTTTGTTCTTTTAGCAACACAAGGTAGGATGATACTTTGTCAATTCTGAAGAAGATGGATGCCCTCAACTTCCACATAATTCATCTTTATATATAGATATATATATATATATATATATGTCTGTGTGTGTGTGTGTAATTTTCAGATGTTTTATCAAGTTGAACATGCTATTTTGGCAGGAAAAAATTGCTGAAGTAGATCATGCACTTGAATTTATTGTTCGGTCGCTTGCACGCCAGATTGGGGAAAGTAAGTTAGCCTTGCAGTTGTTACTTGAACTATCAAGAAACAATGCGGTGCGAGATTTAATCGGAAATATTCAGGCCTGTATTTTTCTCCTAGTGACCACATTAAACAGTGAGGAAATTGAAGCTGCCAGAGATGCAGGAGAGCTTTTGGAGAATCTGTCTTCCCTTGATCAAAATGTTATACTGATGGCAAAGGCTAACTATTTTAAGCCATTACTGCGGCTTCTTTCTTCAGGTATGTTTTTATAATGGTATTTATATTTCTTCAATGATGAATCTAATAACAGGTGTGCTACTCTGTTGATTTAGCGTTTCGCAATGATTAAAAATTCTTATCATCAAGAAATCTTGGTCATTCATATGCAAGCTTTACTCTGATAAATATCACCGAGTTCAAATGTCTGGCCAATGTTTATATTTCCTTGAGAAATTAGTGATCAGCCGAGGATAATATTCAACATGATTGCTTGTTAAGATGTGTGTTTAAGGTTGTTTGTCTATTTTCTTACCTAGTAACTTTTTATCAAGATGACTACGACTAGTTTCTTGTCACATGATGCAGGGCCAGAAAATGTTAGAATGGTCATGGCTGAGACATTAGCAGAAATTGATTTGACTGATCACAATAAATTATCCTTGTTTAAATATGGGGCCCTAGATCCTCTTCTTCGATTTCTCTCGAATGATGATTTAGAAGTGAAAAAAGTGGCTGTTAAAGCTCTTCAGAACCTTTCAAATGTACCAGAAAATGGTCTTCAGATGATCAGAGAAGGTGCAGTTGGACCGCTGTTTGAAATTCTTTATCGACACAGCTTATCATCACCGCGTTTGCGCGAGCATGTTGCAGCCATAATTATGAACCTTGCCATAGCAACCACTTGCCAAGAAGCTGATCATGAGCAGATCTCATTACTGGAATCTGAGGAAGATATTTTTAAGCTCTTCTGTCTAATTTCCTTGACGGGTCCGGAGATTCAGAAGACCATTCTTCGAACTTTTCTTGCAATGTGCCAATCTCCTTCCGGTGTAGAAATAAGAGCAAAACTGAGACAGGTATGCAATCCTATGAGCACTTTTAGTATCAAGGAAAAGAACTCTGACCTTATTATATCCATGGCACTTTTAGATAATGCAATGTCCTTTTGCATACCCAGATTTTCTTTTCTGATCTTGGAACAAATGATCAAAAATAATTTTTGTATGGGTTTAGGCCTCGAACATTTTGGAAGAATTATGTAGCAACTAATTCAAATTGCCTATTCCCTCATTTTTTAATGCTTTTGCTATTTGTAGCTCTCTGCTGTCCAAGTATTGGTTCAATTATGTGAGCATGATCATAGTATAGTACGGGCAAATGCCATGAAGCTATTCTGCTGCTTGACAGAAGATGGTGATAACAACATCATTTTGGAACATGTGGGTCAAAGATGCATTGAGACCCTGGTCAAGGTCATTATGGCATCAACTGATGTGGAGGAGATTGCTGCAGCCATGGGTATTATTTCTAATCTTCCTGATGACCCAAATATAACTTTGTGGCTTGTAGATGCTGGGGCAGTTCAGGTCATTTCTACCTGTCTCACTGATGAGAGCAGAAATGCCTCACACAGAAAGCAGATAACAGAGAATGCCATTAAAGCTCTTTGTCGTTTCACTGAGAATCAGGAGTGGCAGAAGAGAGTAGCCAAAGTTGGAATTATTCCGGTGCTTGTACAATTACTGGTTTCTGGAACTGCTTTGATGAAACAAAGTGCTGCCATTTCACTTAAACAGCTTTCTGAAAGTTCAAGTTCCTTAAGCAGCCCGGTGAAAAAACGTGGTCTTTTCTCCTGCTTGGCTGCACCAGCCACATGCTGCCCTGTACATCTGGGAATTTGTACAGTGGAATCTTCCTTCTGCATTTTAGAGGCTAATGCACTGGAACCCCTGGTGAGGATGCTTGGAGAAGCTGATCTTGGAGTCTGTGAAGCTTCATTAGATGCACTCCTGACATTGATCGATGGACAAAAACTACAAAGTGGTAGTAAGGTGCTTGCTGAAGCAAATGCCATTGTTCAAATTATAAAGCTATTGAACTCACCTTCTGCCAGGGTGCAGGAGAAAACACTGGGAGCTTTAGAGCGAATCTTTCGACTATTTGAATTCAAGCAAAAATATGGAAATTCAGCAAAGATGTCATTAGTTGATATAACACAAAGGGGAAGCAGTAGCATGAAATCCCAAGCTGCTAAATTACTTGCTCAATTGAATGTTCTTAATGAACAATCCTCTTATTTCTGATTGTTCATCTGAAAGATTTCCGTTCTTTTTACACGTGTATTTAACATTTCCTTCTGATAACTTGCCTTTACACTAAATTAATGAAATTAGAATTTAATTCTTTCACATATTTTCTTTCATGTTTCCAAATTGTATCCTTGTTAATCAGAAACCTTTTGCAGTCATCGACAAGACTAGATTCGTCGACCTCGGATGAGTACAACGTAGGTTCTGCAAACATATAGAAGATACCCAGTTAGATGGCAGCTGTTATGCTAGAAAAAAATATTCATGTGACCATTTTAAAAGAAACAGGAAAAACTTAAGAATTTGGTAAATAAAAGAGGTTGCACGTCCTGTCAAAAAAGCGACACAGAAAATATACAAAACAAAACACCAAGAAATAAACATTTTATGTTTATATTTACTTAATTAATTTAATTTAATTAAAAATTCATTTTAAAAAAATCAGATTTAACAAAGGTTGAAAAAAAATATCAGAGATAACTTGTGTTATTTTCAAAACAACTTAAAAATCCCACAGAAATCAAATAAAAAAATTAGCAAAATATTGAAGGATAAAATCAAGAAAAAAAATAAGTTTAAAAAAGAAAAAAAAACAAGCAAACACGGGTGAATCTCATGAACCCGAGTTAACTTTCAAGCCCACAATCCATTAAATTCTAGATTTGGGCTCAATTAAAAAGTTCAACACCTAACGATAAAATCTTGAAGGATGAAATCAATAAATTTAATTTAATTAAAAAATAAATCTCCTTTTATAAAAAGAAGAATCTAATAAAGACCGGAAAAAAAAACTCGAGACAATACATGTTATTTTCAAAATGATAGAAAAATATCATATAAAACGAATAAAAAGAATGTTGGAGGATAAATAGAAAAAAAAAGAGCTTCAAAAAGAAAAAATAAAACAAGCAAATTCGGGAGAACCTTGTAAACCCAGGTTAATCTCTTAAACCTGCAATCTATTAAATTTCAGATTCGAACTCAACGCAAGAGCTCAACACCCAAAGAATTATTTGTTAGAGGATAAAATAAAATAATTTAATTTAATTATAAAATAAAGCTCCTTTTCAAAAAGATAAATTTAACTAAGATTGAGAGAGAAAAAAATGTCGAGGCAAGAATGCTAGAGGATAAATTTAAGAAAAAATGAGCTTAAAAAAAGGAAAAAACAAACAAACAAACCCGGGTGAATCTTATAAACTTGAGTTAATCTCTTAAACTCGCAGTCCATTAAATTTTAAACCTAGGCTCAACCTAGAATATCAATACCTGAAGAATTAAATGTTGGAGGATGAAATAAATTAATTTAATTTAATTAAAAAAATTCCTATTAAAAAAACTAAATTTAACAAAGACCGAAAAAAACTGAGGCAATTCGTATTATTTTCAAAATGACTTAAAAATCCCGGTCAAATAATCTCTCAAACTCACAATTCATTAAATTATAGATTTGAGCTCAATCAACAAGCTAAACACTTGGTCAAATAAATATTGAAGGAAGAAATAGTAAGAAAAAAGAAAAAGCAATCTAAGAAAAATTTTAAGATAAAAAAGGATTAGATTTGATAAAAAAAATTAAAAATGATGAAATTGTTAAAAATTTTTAAAAAAAAACTATCATAAATAAAAAAAATAGTAATTAAAATAAAAAGAACCAAATTTGTTAAATAAAAAAATCAGTGGGGGATGCAATTCAAAAAATTCTCTAATTTTATAAATTATTTTAAATAAAAAATTTATAATTAAAAGAATAGAAATCAAGTTTTTTAAAAATAAAATTGATGGGTTGATTTAATTTTTTAAAAAACTAGCATGAAATTTAAGGAGGAAGTCAAAAAAAAAAATCCACATCTGCCAAACCAGAAATTGTTATGCAACACGCGCCACCCATATGTATTGAGAGGACACCAAAATGCTTCGATCGCTGCCTTGAAGTAGGGTTTTGGCACTATTCACGCACCTCCAAGTTTTTTTTAATTTGCTTATGTAATGAGTGACCATATTACCCCTAATGAAATTCAATAATTATAAAATAATCATATGTGAAAGACAAAAGTATCCATCCCTAAAACAAAACCAAAGGCAATGATTTTAAAATTATAAGGCCAATGAAGTAATGTATACTGTATCTTTGTTAAAATTATGTCAAAGAACAAAAAGCCCCTGAATGCTATTTTATTTTGAATGCAGACAAGGTTAAATTAGTAATTTAATAGTTTAGAAAAAATAAAAAAAAAAACGATAAAGCCCTCATTCCCCTGTTTAAGAAATTTTGCTCAAAAGCACTTGAGGGCTAGCTGCTGTGGTCAATCGTGTGACTTGTTTTGCTCCCGTCCTGGGTTCGATTCTCTATATGTACCTTGTCACCCCCACAGTGCCTTACCTACTTATTGGGCTTGCAGGATATTCAGTGGATCGTGGAGAATAATCGTGGTGCGTGTAAGCTGGCCCAGACATCCCACGCTAATAAAAAAAAAAAAAATTTTGCTGAAAAGGCTTGATTATTTTGGAGTTAATAGCAAAAGCATAATTTCCGATGAATTCACTCTTGGTTCACAATAAAAATCTGAGCCATTATAGTTTTTTTTTTTTTTTTTAATATAGATAGAGAGTCTCCAACCAAAAGAGTTCTTGTGCAAGTGAACACCATTCCTGAAATTACTTCAAACTCAAACATGAAAGTCCACATCCACTCTGGTTTTTCCTTCCAATACTTGGTCTGAAACTATAGCAGTTCCAAAGATAATGATCTTCTGGAAGAATATAATCCATTTGATTGCATAATAAAAGGAAATCTTCAACAAAGTTTTTCATCTAGGAACCCATTATCAAGCACAGCAGCAGCCACCTGCCTGTATGTATTGACAGAAGTAAATATTATTGTTTCGAAAACGGAGCAAAAGGAGAGTAAAAATATACAGTTTGATCAGAGAACTGGGCAGCCATCTACAATGATCCCTTTGGCAGTTGGACAGCTAGCCAAGAGGCATCCTTCTAGGTTGCTCGAATTGCTTCCCCACCATGTCAGGCGAACATCCCAGTATCCGAGAGCGAAAAAGATCAACAGAGTCATAAAGGCTGTCCCGGCATCAAGGCCACCAGAGAGCACGTAATTATAACGTTTCCACCATTCTGTTCGATATCTGAACAGAACATATCCAGAGAGGAATCCAACAATAATCCAACTGGTGTAGTTCACAGCAGAAGCTGGAGGCATCATTGATGTTGCACCTAACAGGACTGGCATGTGAATGAGGCTGATCCATTCCTTTCTTGGGAATGCTTTATGAAAAATCCAGACTATGAGAGGAGCTACAGCCCCACCGAGAAAGAACCAATTAACACCTCCATATTCGCCAAGGTTACCAAAGATTCTGCGCGGTCCAACCAGCCCCCATATGACAGAAGCATCAAAAAACACCCTGTCCATCGGGCATTTCCATGGGCCGTTGTCTTGACTACAAAGATTGGGAATGGCCTCCATCATCCACCAGGCAGTTCCTAGGTATACGAGTACAGCCACAAGTGTTCCTACCACCTGCGAAGTCATTATGTTCACTGTCGAACCTTGTACATCATGTTATGCACTGATTTGAAACTCACAAAAAACTAACCTGTGCCATGAACATTGATCTAGGTGGAATTTTCATGTAGTGCCCTAGCTTAAAGTCTGCTAGAAACGTTAGAGCCTGAGCCATGCTTATATATCCATACACCTTGAAGCACATATTAGCAACCGGTCGCTCTGGATACATGTACCCTATGATGTATTCCGTGATAACGTTGAGACCTGGTTGCTGTTTACCCCAAAGAGAACAAAAATATCAGGATATTATGATGGGGTTGCACTATATATAACTGAACTTAGCTTGCAAGCAGAAGTCTGAACATTTTTACCTGATTTGTGGTGGCACTGATGATACCGATTGGCAGAGTGAAGAAAAATGCGATGGCACAAGCTAGCAGAACACCCCACCAAGGCAATTGAAGTGATTCATTGTAATGCTCACAAGCAAAGATTATAGCAGCAATGTTTATGACAAGGATGATGTAGAACCACCATGTGGGAACTGATTTGTATTTCTTCATGAGCCTTGTATGTATATCAATTTTCCTTCTGCCCCCAAAGGCCCTTTTGCTTTGCTTCCATAGGTCACTGCATGTGGCAGGTACAAACAGAAAATTTAGGACACACAAGACAATAGCTTCACCTAAAGGTTGATATCTATGTGATGGAGCTTATTACCTTCCATTAAAGAGTAGGACATGCATAACAGTAGCAGAAAGTGTGGCAAATCCAAGGCCATAAGTCATAGAAAAGAAGGTGCTCATGTGTATTGGCCCAAACTTTGCATAAGCATCCCGATCCAGGTGAAACTTCGAATTGATGATTTTAAGGATGTCGTACTCCTCACCCTTTTCTGTAAAAAGCTCATTTGAATATAATGGAAAGTTCTTGGCATTGTAGACATTGAGCCAGTAACAGATGGGTGTCATCACATACATTATTAGGGAAAATCCAACTGCAACATTGGCAGTAGCAAACCATGGACTAGCTAGTGGACTTCCAAGATAAGCAGAAACTGTAGCCCAATCAAACCCTACAGCGCCTATTCCAAGTCCTTGCAAGCCTGAACCTAGTTGCTGAACCAGAACAGACTTGGAACCAAGCCAACAGACCCAAGAGAAGGATGTTAACATAGTGAAAAGATAACCAGGCAAGACATAGTATGCAAAGCTGCAAATTATGACTAGGAGAAAGAACTGGGTACGAGTTGTGTAGCCTTTCAGTCTTTTCTCTTTCTCATGTAGAGCCCTGCATTGATCATAGATTCAGACAAACAATTAAAGATACAGCCGTGCTATAAATACAGCAGCCCATTGATTAATACAGATTGCAAATACACATAATTACCTGAACAAAGACACTTGAACCAGATTAGATGGCCACCACATTTCCCCTGGCTCAACCAAATATTTCCGGAAAAGACCAGCCCAACCAAATCCTAGTACCTGGAATACATCCATAGAGCAACTAAAGGATCATCAGAAACCATTCTATGAACTTTCTGCTAAAGGGCATTCAAGATCATACAGAGAATACTAGCATGTTAACTCAACCGTGCAAAGATCTGACAAGGAAAAGGAAACAAACCTGAGTAGTAATCATAACAAACAAGGCGGGAACAAAAGTCAGTTTCCTCTTGTAATATAGCTTAACAGCAGTGAGAATATGAGTAGCATAAACAGTTCCAGCACCCGAATTGGCAAATATTGTGATCAGCACATGTTCCTTAATATTAAAAGGTCCAGGATTCATGGTAAACTCCCAGCTTGTACCCTCAAAGAACTTGCGAGTGGTCAGTTTTTTAGCCATTAGATGCCCCAATGGCACCACAGCAATCTGTGCAGAAATAGACGAAATGAACATCGGTTGTGTCCTGTACCAGAAAAACTGGTTTACGAAGGACAAGAGGACACAAGAACCAAGACCAAGAACCCACATTCTGAATGTCAAAACAGGCAAGGTGGGGTCATCAGTTTTCAGAACAGTAAGATCCACTTGCTTTACTGGACACTCCTCTTCATCCTCTATTTCCATGGCCTGAACCTCATTTGCCCCAGCCATGATCTCAAGATTCGCAGATAGTGAATGCCCCAAGAACTGTATGTCTTTGCTCTTGTATAAAAACGGGTGTGGTGCAGTGTAAGTATCCGCTAGAAGAGCTCTAGGATTTTAAGGAGATTCTTAGCAGAATACAAGGAAAGATTCCGCTTAAAGGCCAGCTAAGTGTGAAATGGTCAGCACAAGGATTCGATGAATTTTATTGGATTCGGATATTTTGCAGACCTCATTATGTGAGCTTGGAAAATAAAGGCACAGTGTCACATGCCTTGTTATCTGGTACCTGTTCAGAGCTTGGTCCACTACGTTTTAGCTCGATTATAAATGTGGTTGTTATTATTTTTTTAAAGTGATTTTTATTTTCTAGATGACTTTCATTTTCTAGATGCAGCTAGTGCTGCTTGTTTGTCCTATATGTTGATGAGATTAACAGCGGCAGCAGTAAATGTACGCATGCAGGACTGGTGGTTGGATCTGAAATTTCAGTTCAGGAGTGGCAGCCAGTTGGAAAAATAAATTCTCAATATAAAAAAAATGATTTGTCATTAGTTATTAAAATATTTTTTTGAATTGTAACAGGGGTGTTTTTGGCATTCTTGTAACTTTTCCCCATAAAAAATAAAAAAATATACACCCATTGTAGTAGTCGAGCGATACAGGGATCTTAGGTTATAGATATTTTTCATGCTTGGAGGAGTATTTGGAAATGTGATAATAATTGTTTTATAAAATATTTTTTATTTTAAAATAAATTAAAATAATATTTTTTTATTTAAAAAAATTATTTTTAACATTAGCATATCAAAATAATTTAAAAAAAATCAAAAACATATTAATTTAAAACAAAATAAATAAAAATTTTCAAAAGCATTTTCTAATTACAATATCAAATATGAAATAACCGATTATTAGACAATGATTTTTCATAACAAAATAATTTTTGAAATTAATTATGATTAGAGATTAACTACAATTAACTGAGACCAAGGCAAGCATCCAAATTAACCCTCTTTATATATATATATATATATATATATATATATATATATATATATATATGAGATAAAGATTATGTGTCCTAAAAGAGATATATAGGCATATAGTCCATAGATTCCATGGCATCTATGAAGTCCAAGTACAGCCTTATCTTTACGACCAAGACAAAGGCCCCCTAGTTCCCACCAGTTAGGTTCCTCAAAACAAACTTCTCTTAGACATTTTTTTTTTTTTATTTACGTGGGGTGTCTGGGCCAGCTTACGCGCACCATGACTATTCTCCACGACCCACTGGACATCCTGCAAGCCCAGGAGCAGGTAAGGCACCGCGGGGGTGACAGGCGTGCACATAGAGGGTCGAACCCGGAAGGGGAAGCGGAACAAGTCCACGAGTAACCACAGCAGCTAGACCCTCAAGTGCTCTCATAGACATTTATTAGCGCCAGTCATGTGTCCTAATCCCTCATCCATCAACTGTTTTAATAATAAAAAAAGAAAAAAAATGTTTTTAATTCTTTAAATTTAATTCCATTCAAAGATTTTAACAAAATTGAATTCTAAATGGAATTTAATTTATAAAAATACTACCAAATCTATCTTTGTTTTTAAAATACAAGAAATAAGATAAAGGTAATATAAAAAATGAAATAAATTATATTATATTATATCTCTTAAACTCAATTTATTTATTAATTAAATTCAAATCAAATAATTTAATTACAATGAAATAAAAAAAAATAGAATTGTTACAAACAACAACCTGTAAGGTACTGATTAACTCGGACAAGACATCATAGCTGTACTCATCCATGCAAATCATTTTCAACAAGGAGTCCAAGAATATTGAATTGCTTTCGCACAATATTAACAATTTTTAAATGATTTTTGAGTTTTTCACTTTTTGCATTCAAATAGCAATTCATTCACAATACTTTCTAACAAGTTGATGGATTATATTTGATTAATTTTATTTATAAATATATTTTTCATCCTTGTATCTCTTTAAATATAGGTAAAAAAAAAAAAAAAACATCTATTGTATTTGCTTATACAAAGATCAAGAACTAAGAACATCTATCACCTAGGTGAATCAAAGAAAGAATTCTTCTAATTCAGTTTATGTTTAAAGATTTCGATTTTTTTTTTCAATTCTTAAAATATTTATTGTTCATGCAACACAAGTAGAGCTAGCGTATAGTCGTGGGATCATTGATTATCTTATAAAGACTCTTCATGAATGATTGAGGTTATCCCAATAAATTTTGAATTAAATATTATTTTTCCCCTCGTTAATTAATTAATTAATTGGAGGAGGATGCATGCAGAGAGTTAAATAAAAATATATTGAAGATTCTTTGCAAGAGTTTCTATCAGGGTGCAATGATTTTGTTAAAGCTCCATTAATGGCCTCACTGATGTGTCCTGATCCATCAACCATGCATCAACAATTATTTAGTAAGAAAGCTGTAGTCATTTTGGACTCTTGATATAGTATATTTTTCATTTATATGAAATATTTCTTCAAATATGGTGTGTGTGGGGATTATTTTTTAATTTTTTATGAGATAACTATATATATAGACTATATATATATATATAAAATATTTATTAATTTTTTTATATGAGATAATTATATATAATTTACATATGTATAAAACATTTTTAGAACTTTTAATTTTGATGTTAAAATCTCATTTATTTTTTTTGTTTTTTTCAAGTTTACTTGCATTGATTCGTATCATGCCAAGTTTAATCATTATATTATAGATAACATAATATTTTTTCATGGATGATAATATCTAAGTCTATTCAACATTCTAATCAAAGTGTCCAAGCACCTGCAGACTTTTCTTCGAGTTCACACATACAAACAATAATGAAAGATTTTAATCATTTAATATTCAAATCTTTATATAAATGACCTAACCTCTCAAATTTGAATGTACAAAACTCTTATATGAACGAAGAGTCATATCCATAAATCAAATCTGAAATGATCAAACCTTTATTGTATGAAATTAAAAAAAAAATCTCATATATATATATATATATATATATATATATATGTGAAACACAAGGAAGGGGATGCCATTGGCGGCAGCCTAAAATAAGGTTTGAAAGATGATGTTTTGTAGAGGGGACATAGATTTCTTTTTTTATTCCTAGAGGTGTTTCTCCAATTCATTTTTTTTTTTGTCAAATTTTTTATTTTTGCGAAAAAATAAGCTACCGTTTTGAAGAAAACTTGCTTTACATTACTTACTATGTGGAATAATAGTGTTTTTGATAAAACATGTATGTGTTTTTGAAAAGTATTTTTCAAATAAAAATAAATTAAAATAATATTTTTTTGAGATTTTTTTATATTATCATATTGAAACCATTGAAAAACATCTTAAAATATCAGTTTGATGATTTTTATAAATAAAAAATATTTTAAAAAATAAATTTAATTATAAAAACAAAAACTTTATCGATAATATCGTTATGTCATACAACGGGAACCTCTTGTGACATGAATAGGTTCATTCCCATTTAGAAATTATTAGTTAGATGGTTACTGTTATATATGCCATGGACAAACAATTTTATTTTTTATAAAAAAAAAATGTTTATTCGACACTAGTGTTTTCAAAGAACTAAAAAAAATCTATCATTTGAGTAATTAAAAGAGATCACATGTGCTGTTAAAGCAATGATTAGGAAAGCAAACAAAAAAAAATATATAATGAAGCAAGCATCTCATGATTATATTAATCAATTAATTTAATTTAATTCAAAAATAAAATTTCTTTTAAAAAACTAAATTTCTTTTTAAAAAACTAAATTTGACAAAGACAAAAAAAAAAAACTTCAAGGTAACTCATATTACTTTCAAAACAACTTAAAATTTAAAAAAAAAAAATATATAGGAGGATGAAACAAAAAGAAAAAAAAGCAAACTCATATTAATCTTTTAAATATGTAATTCATTAAATTCTACTTTTTAGCTCAATTAAAAAACTCAACACTTGATTAATTTAATATTGAATGATGGTTTATTTTTTAAAAAAATATTATTTTTAAAAAACTAAATTTAATAAAGATAGGAAAAAAAACTTGAGGTACCTTTACTATATTCAAAATTTAAAAGGCAAATTGAGGAGGATAAAAGGTTTCATATTGATGGGATTGATTTAATTTATTAATGATGAGTAAGTGATATATAGTTTTGATTAATCAAAATTTTAAGATGATTGTTTACAATTTCTTTTTAAATACTCTTGTACATATAATTTGTTAAAAAAATAATGGCCAAGTATTATGTAAGAAGTCATCAAAATTACTGAAAAGTCTTCATTAATTACTCTTGAGTTGAGCCAAGCTTGAGATTTACCAACCTCTCATCATCGATTGGCTAATTCAGCTGGTTAACTAGTTAGAAATTTAGATGTCAGCTTGCATCATCCAGACAGCATTCGCAGTAGAATATTCTCTAGATTTCAAGAGAAAATGATTGATGGTGGCTTCCTCGCAAAATAACTAGATGGAATGGAATTGTAGGTGTAATTCAAAGCTAAAAATGTATTCAACTGGTCCGATCTAATAAAATAATTTTTATTTTATTTTTAATTATATTTTATTTAAAAAATTAGCATTAAATATTATTTAATGATTATATAAAATAGGCAAAGATCGCTTGACAACGCCGTATTTACAGAATTTGATCGCAATCTCAATTTCATACGTGATGGAATTGTAGGTAGTTTAATGAAACAATAAAAAATATTTTAAATAAAGTATTATTTATTTCATGATGTAATAACAATAGTTAAATCTACAATATTAAAATTAAAATTCATCAATATTAATATATATATTTTTAAAATTATTTTATAATCTCAATTTCAAAAACATTCTTACCAAATAAATTAAATTGTTCAACCTACTTTTTGTTCAACCTCAATTTCAACCACAGTTTTAACCAAACACTTATTTTTTCAAACCAATCTCAACTAAAAGTACTTTTTATAAAACAACTTTTTACAAATCACCACAATAAAAGTTACTACAATACCAAACACGCTCTAAATATTGTACTAATGCAGGCTCGCAGAGGAATGGGAAGAGCTGCAGATTAAGATGGATTAATTACTTGAGACCAGGATTACAAAGAGGGATGCCTTCTGCAGAAGAAGAAGAGACAATCCTGGCCCTTCATCGCAGATAATTATAGTTATTAAAAAGCATCACTCTTATATAATTAAGGACCACCGATGCTGTGAGGGCAACCGGGGGACCTTTTTTATGAACAGGCAACAGGCCATTGCAGGTCAACTTGAATTTTGTAACCTAAACAATGATGCGAGGAAATAGAAGAATATGATTCGATTTAAAATCCCTGAATTTGCGCTAAATTCGCAGAAACATTACGGGATTAGTGTTTCTGCATTTAGCTTTAATTAACCACTGCATTATTCCTGATCAAAGTAGAGATTTTACGTCTTTTGTGTCAATAAAGAGGAGCGTCTAATGGAGACAATCTGTTTTAAACTGACTAGGTGGTCTCAGATAGCGCAGCATTTGCCTGGAAGAACAGATAATGAGATAAAGAATCATTGGCATTCCTGCTTGAAGAAAAAGTTGCTCAAAGATGAAGGAATGGAGTCTTTGAAAAGAACTCAATCTGACAGCTCAAACTCAGACATTATGGAACTTTCACCATCTCCGAAGAGACTCAAAATGCAAGCTTCAAGTCTTGAGTCATCAATGAGTACGGAAAAATCATCAGCTGATATCAAACGGTCAGTTCCGCAGAAGTTTGAGTCTCCTAAAGAACCTGAAGGAAGCTCCTTATCACCAAAGTTTACGTTTGCAGAGTGGCTTTCACTTGACAGCTTTGCAAGTTTAGGTGAGACTGTGGATTCAAACAGTACATTTGATCATAATGCAAGCTTCCAAGACAATTTCATGCATGATTGCTTACTGGATGAAAGAGCATTTGGTAGTGAGTATCATAATTCACTAAGCCATGGTTCGAGCGGCGACATTTTTAGTTCAGAATTCAAGTTTGAGAGCCAGAGTCCAGGAAATGAGTTTGATTTTAGCTCTGGAGAGGATTTATGTGGTGACTTCAACTCGAGCAATATTACATGTGAGGGCTTGGTTTCCGAAAGCAACTACGAGGAAGAATAATTTCCGATCATACAACAACAGGAAAAAAAAATAGATTGAATCTCAAATAAAAGGGCCTGCAGAAAAAAAAAATTTGTAGCTAAAAGGGCCTGCAGAAAAAAAAATATATAATTTCCACAAAACCAGGTGTATAGATGACAAAATAGGCTATAGTAATCAGTTGAGTTTGTGGTTATTCTTCCATGTAGTTGCTTTTGGAGACCCCATGAGAATAAAGAATCTGCCAATTTCTTGTCTCTTGATGATGCTTAATGCTTATAATTTCCATGTTTTCAACGCTTGATCATTACTTTCTCCTTCCCACAAGGATCATTGAGACCACAAGCACTTCCCGGTAGTGGAGGGCTGCCGAGATGATTCGGTCACAGCGTCCAAAACTTACTATGATTATTTATGTATTCTCAACTTTTTTTTTAATAACTTTTTTTTTTTCAGATAATGACACTATCACCCATAAAAAAAACCTGAGAATTACAAAATAATCAGATTAAAAAGATTAAAATACCCCTAAACCCAAGTATAAGTTTTTTTTAATTCCAAGAGCAATGAATTAATTTAATTGTGCTGAAACTATGAGTGCTTTTTTTTTCCAACCAAGGTTACATTAGTAATTATATTGTAATTAAAAAATTAAAAAAAATTAATTTGACCTAATTAACTTAATAATAACTAATAAGTTAACAATAATACCCCATCAGCCTGCCATGGATTTTTTTTAACGAAATGTAATATGGCAAAAATAATATTCAAATTCGGGATGTTTTGTATCTTGGAAAACAACGTTTGACTAATACCTCTGAGATTTTTTTTAATTAATCAATCTTCACAATGAATGGTTGATGTTATCCCAATAAATTTTGAATTAAATGTTATTCAACCATGTTCTCCCTCGTTGGAGGAGGAGGAGGATGCTCTTATCATTGAAGATTCTTTGCAATAGTATTATCTATCATAGTGCATTGATTAATTTGGTTAATGCTCTGTTATCTTCTTAGCCATGCAAAGCCAATAAATATCTTGTTGATGGGGTAGGTTTAGGAGGCCCGAACCGACACTAGAAGAAGGTTTTTTTTTTTTTTATGGTGCTCAAGGATATTATTTAGAAAAAAAACCTTACAAAGCAACTGAAAGTATATATTAACAAGAATTAATTGAGGAAGGGAAATTATTAACAGGAAATTGTCAAATAAAGAATGATAAAAAAAGTAATTATTATGAATTGAATTTTGTGAATCATTTCAATTTATTTTTTATAAGGTTATTGTGAGTTTAGAAAAGCATATCAATATTGAATTGGTATTTCATGATTTATTTTTTATAAGATTATCGTAATCTTAAAAAAATATATCAGTATTGGGTTGGTGCTTGGCTTTTTAAGCATCTATTATTTTTATCATATTATTAAATAAAAAAAATGATTCTAATAAGAATATGATTATCGAGAATTAGACTTCATGATTTATTTTGATTTATTTTTTATAGGGTTATTGTAGTAAAAAAACATTTTGGTATTGAGTTAGTGTTCGGTTTAACAAACATCTATTTTTTTTATCATGACCCTAAATCATAAAACAAAGTTATTAAACTCAATGGAGTTCGTGATCTAGGTCACGAGTTTGACGGTTTAATCTAAATTGATTCAAGTTGATCCAATGTGTCATTGTCTTAATTTTTTTTTAATATCATCTTGAAAATATTTTAAAAGTCAAACTGTATTTTTATTAATTATCTAAGTTTTTTTTAACTCGCTAAATTGACCGGTCATGCTACAATTTATATACACTTTTATTTGAGAAACTCAGGCTAAATAAAAAAATATGTTCAAGAGATTTCAGATTCAACCTGCTGAATTTAATACACTATTAAAGCATGCATCTTGGTGTTACTTTTTTACATGTAAAAGATTTTTTAAAGGTAGCGCGAAGAATTCTTTGTTTATGCTATTTGTTTTAGTTGACGCTGAATAAAATTTTTAAAACTAAGTGAATTAAGTATAATTCAATTTTAAAAAAGATAAATTGTCTCTCAAAATCAGAAAAGCACCAAATTGAAATCCTCAACTCAATCCCATATGTTAGCTTCAAGATCTTAATTTAAAAAGCGAAGAAAAGATATCAAATTTTCTTGATCACAAGAACAAACCGACCCCTTTAGTTCTAGCTAGTTGATGATTTTGCCACTGCACAAAGATGATTTTCCTGAGAATTTACAGTAAGAATCTTAAAAAAAAACGAACAAGAACTAGTTACCTTATTCTAGACCAGACCGTAATCTTATCTTGAGCAAATGTGACAAGTAAAAAAGCATCCAGTTCTCACCCATTTCGAAAATCATTGCCGACGAAAAGCTAGCCAACACTTTGATTTTTCACGAGTGTGTTTAATTTCCTGTGACATCGACACTTAATTCTCCTTTTGACTTGTTAGAAAAAGCTCTAAAAAATAACGTAAGCTATCTAGAAACAATATAATATGAAATCTTTGAACAAGAAATGTATATGAGGTAACACTATTAAGATTGAGAACATATGAAAGTCAACCAAATCAAAACCCTATTAAATCAAATTATTTGACTTACTTATTCTCCTGACCGTGACCGGTATTGATTTATTGTATTTATAATTTTGTCTAAGTAGTGATTTAATACAGGACCAGATTTTTTTTTAATGTGGGTGTCTGGACCAGTTTGCACGTACTTTAACTAATTCTACGGGCCCTGAAGTTAACGACTATGTAAGCCTCCAGTGACCCTGAGATTTGTGAGACTCGAACTGGTGATCTTTAAAGAATAAATTTAGAACTTGACCAGTTGAGCTACACCCCTTAAAATTACAGGACCAGGTTTTTATTCTATAACTTTGATGTGCCGGTTGAAATTCACTTGGTTTATAGTTGTCTTTGCTTGCATGTTCATCTGAATATATAAAAATGTAACTCATAGTTCAAGTAACACTACGAAGGAGAGACAATTGTTGAGTTCATATATAAAATAAAGTTAAAGATTGCATCTTAGCTTGTTATTTATTCCTTCAGTAGATTATACGGAATTGTGAGCTATTATGAACTCAATTTTAAGATGGTGGCTTATATGCATTCTTGAAATAGCATTTGATTATTGTTTTTGAGTAAAAATTAAGGATGTAGAAAGTTAGAAAATATACGTCTTTTTATATATTTTTCAGATTTATTTTATGTTTTTATCTTTGTTTTTTTAATCAAATAAGATTATTGATCTTAGAGCGATGATTTTCTTATCTTTAAAGTTTGATTATTTATCCTTCTTTCCATTAATAATTCAATCCACTTACTTTTCAAAACATTCAGCCATTAACCATCCCCCAATCAAGACGGACGGCATTGAAGATGAGGTTTGTAATTTTATTTCCTATTTCTTTACATAAAGTATGTGTAAGATTGAATGAAGAAAACAAGGAGGAGTAGGAGGAGAATTTAGAGATTTTAGAAAAATAAATAAATAAATAACAGAGACATGAGCATATGTAGAAATATATTTAAGGATTATTGATGTTAATTATCGTTCATAATCAAGTTTTAATCAACAAATTATTCACGCAATCATAATTAGGTTACATGAAAATTTCAGAACAAAACAATTATTACATCATCAAACTGAAAAGGAAACAAACATGATACATTAAACGTTGAAATTCAATAGATTGGAAGTAGTCATATCTTAAGTCGTTGCGCAATCTCTTGCTCAAAATTGTTCTGCTCTTGTTTTTTTCTGTTTTTTTCGTCGTCAAGATGCTGACTCCCTGTGTATGTTCTGAATGCTCCGCCGCCCCTAGCAGCTGTTATAATGGAGTTTATATACCTCGGGGCTCGGGCCTTACGTAAAAAAAAGAAACGAAATCGTTTTCCTAATCTGCCAGGTATTTTGCCTTAGGTTGCGGGCTGATTTTGGGTAAGAAAACGTGTGAATTACGAACTTTCTATTTCTGGAACAATTGTAGCCCTTCAAATCATCTTTCCAACGCATCTGTTCTTGCAATTTTTTGACTTCTATGACTCTCATATACAGGCCGATAACCGAGACAGTGTCTGTCAGCTGCAAAGAGTCCATGATTGATTTGGAGGCATGTGTCTCTCCTTTCCAAAAATATAAGAAACACTTAAAATCGAATTACATAGCGCCAGTTATGATTCGAAAGTAGCAGATCAATTAGAATTTGAACTCTAAACTCAGCCAATTACCTGTCTCTTCACGTAACTTATTTTCAACCTAATTTAGTAGGAAACATCATGAGTTCCAAGAATTAAATAAACATGGAAGTTCCTAAAATTCTAAATAAACTAGCTAAGAAACAAATAAAACACTCTAAATAAAAACAATTATGGCTAAGAAAACGTGCGAAATAAATTCTCTTATTAATTATTCTGTTTATTTTGAAAAAAGAAATTGAATTTATAGAAATCCATCAAGGACATATAAAACAGGAATTTCTTATTCTCTCAATTAATAAATTTAAAAAATCCAGCTGATTAGGCGGGATTTGGCTAGTTTCTAGCTAGATGATCAAACTAGTAAGAGTTGGAGTTAAGAGAAGATATTAAAGTTCAACAAAAATCTCAATTTCTTGCCGCAAGATAAAATAATTGTATTTGTTTCTTATTTGATTATGGTAAACAAAAATATGATAAAATATAAAAAAATTATTTTAAAATTATTATTAAACTTATATATTTAAAAAATAATTAGATTTGTTTTTATTTTAGTTTTTATTGAGTGTTGAAATTAATAATATTATAATAATATAAGTTATAACACTTGGATTTTCATAGGAGGTTAATCTGGTATCCGGGCGACTCTAGACTTGGACTCATCCGAGTTAAAAAAAATAAAAAAGAGATTAACTTGATATGGCCTAGTCAAAAACCCATATCAACTTAGGATAAACATGAGTCAAAATCTTATTGACTTTTTTTTTTGAATTTTTGGTTTGTTCAAAACAAGGTTACTTTGGTTATTTTTTTTTAAAAAAATAGGGTCAACCAGGTTGACCTTCCTTACCCATGACTGTGGCCTTGCCCCGATCGATCTCCGAGTTGAGTTTTAAAAATATAATTATAACAACTTTTATACTTATATTGACCTGAGTCAACCTAGGTTGACTCAGCCAACCTGTAATCCGGGTCTTATCCTTGATTAGCTTTCAAATCGAGTTTTAAAACTATAATAATAACTATTTTTATTTTTATGTTGACCCGGATGATCCCAAGCTAACCCTCTCGACCTGTGACCTAGGTTTCTGGCGGGATTGATCTTCAAATCAGGTTTTAAAACTTTAATAATAATTATTTTTATATTTATGTTGACCCTCCTGACTAATTTATAACCTAAATTTTTTTCTAGATGAGCTCTCAAATTAAATTTTAATACTATCATAATAATAATAATTTTTTTTTTTGACTTTGATGAACACAATCCAGCCATGATCTATTCCTTGGAGATCCAGATATAAATAAAATAAATAGCTAGATCGAGACGGAATGAGATGGGACAACAACAATTAGTTGACATCACTCAAGTAGCAAATGCATAATAACATAGCCAAAATGTGTATCATCAAGAAAATAAACTGTAATTGTCAGCAGCATCAGCAATCAGCTGTGGATATTTATTTACAGAACTAAAATTAATTAACTGTAGAAAAGTGAAATGAGAGTAAAAGAAAGATAGAGAGCTTCATCAGAAAACTGGGCAGCCATCGACAAGGATCCCTTTGGCAGTTGGACAGCTAGCCAAGGGGCATCCTTCTTGGTTGTCGGGGTTGCTTCCCCACCATAGCAGAGCAACATTCCAGAATCCAAGACCAAAAAAGATCAACAGAGTCATAAAGGCTGTCCCGGCATCAAGACCGCCAGAGAGAACATAATTATAACGTTTCCACCATTCTGTTCGATGTCTGAAAAGAACATATCCTGAGAGGAATCCTACGATAATCCAACTGGTGTAGTTCACAGAAGAAGCTGGAGGCATCATTGCTGTGGCACCTAACATGATTGGCATGTGAATGAGGCCGATCCATGTCTTGCTTGGGAATGCCTTGTGAAAAATCCAGACTATGAGAGGAGCTACAGCACCTCCCAGAAAGAACCAGTTGACATTGCCATATTCACCGAGGTTTCCAAAGATTCTGCGAGGCCCAACCAGCCCCCATATGACAGAGGCATTAAAGAACACACTGTCCTGTGGACATCTCCATGGGCCGTTGTCTGCAGCGCAAAGATTGGGAACAGCATCCATCATCCACCAGGCAGTTCCTAGGTATACAAGTACAGCCACAAGTGTTCCTACCACCTGCAAAGTCATTATGTTCACTATTGAGCCTTGTACATCATGTTATGCACTGATTTGAAACACACAAAAAACTGACCTGCGCCATGAACATTGATCTAGGTGGAATTTTCATGTAGTGGCCTAGCTTAAAATCTGCTAGGAATGTTAGAGCTTGAGCCATGCTTATATATCCATACACCTTGAAGCACATATTAGCAACAGGCCGCTCTGGATACAGGTACCCTATTATATACTCTGTGATAACATTCAATCCCGGTTGCTGTTCACAGGCAAGAGTAAGAAATTCAGCATATTATGATGGACGATCGACTTGATAAGAATCAAAGGTTTCGACAATTTTTACCTGGTTTGTAGTGGCACTAATTATACCAATTGGGAGGGTGAAGAAGAAGGCGATGGCACAAGCTAGTAAAACACCCCACCAACGCAACTGAAGTGCAGCATTGTAATACTCACAAGCAAAGATTATAGCAGCAATATTTGCAACAAGAATGACAAAAAACCACCACATGGGAACTGATTTATATCTCTTCATTAGCCTTGTATGTATATCCATTTTCCTTCTGGCCCCAAAGGCCATCTTGCTTTGCTTCCATAGGTCACTGCACGTGGAAGGTACGAGCACAAAAATCAGAACAGAAAAGCCAATGTCATTTTAGTCTACAGTAACTAAATTTGATGGAGCATACCTTCCACTAAAGAGTAAGACGTGCATAACAGTAGCAGAAAGTGTGGCAAAACCCAAGCCATAAGTCATAGCAAAGAAAGTGCTCATATGCACAGGTCCATGCTCTGCATAAGCATCCCGATCGAGATGAAATTTCGAGTTGATAATCTCAAGGATCTTGTATTCCTGACCCGTAGCTGTGTATAGGTGATTGGAATATAAAGGGAAGTTCTTGGCATTGTAGACATTGAGCCAGTAACAGAGGGGTGTCATCACATACATGATCAGGAAAAATCCAACAGCAACATTGGCAGTAGCAAACCATGGACTGGCAAGTGGGCTTCCAAGATAAGATGAAATTGTTGCCCAGTCAAATCCTACAGCACCTATTCCAAATCCTGATAAGCCTGATCCTAGCTGCTGAACCAAAACAGACTTGGAACCAAGCCAACAGATCCAGGAAAATGATGATAGCATAGTGAAAAGATAGCCAGGCAAGATATAGTATGCAAAAGCGGAGATCATGACTAGTAGGAAGTACTGGGTACGGGTTGTACAGCCTTTTGGCCTTTTCTCTCTCTCATGTAGAGCCCTGCATTAATCATAGATTCATACCAATTAGAGGGTATAGACTTGCTAAAAAACAGCAGAGCTTGTTTGTTCAAAATATAGAAAGCAAATACACAAATGTACCTGAACAATGAGACTTGAACCAGATTAGATGGCCACCACATCTCCCCTGGCTCAACCAAATATTTCCTGAAAATTCCTGCCCAACCAAATCCTAGCATCTACAAATTCAGAAAGGTCAATAGAAAGATCAGAAACCACTCAGAATTTTCTTCCAAGTTACATGCATTTGCAGAATTTGACACAATCCTTGTGTAATTTCCAGCATTTGGATCACTGATGGTAACAAACACGTGGAAATTGCAGTAATCGTTCATAAATCAGCTAATGAACAGTAAAATTAACTTCCGTGACTCTCAGACTCAATCTTAGATTTCATTAACCAGTAAGAGTACTTCTCAAATTAATTTAGAAACATACACAAAATTATGTAAACACATTAAACAGATTAACCAAACATTCACTGATCATGTAATAGTAAGCATGCTATTTAACCATTCCAAATATAACAAAGAAAAGAAAAATAGTGATAATATGAACAAACCTGAGTGGTGATCATAATAAATAAGGCTGGAATGAAAGTAAGTTTCCTCTGATAATATATCTTAACAGAGGTAAGAATATGGGCAGCATAGACAGTTCCGGCACCAGAATTCGCAAAAATTGTAATCAACACATGTTCCTTTATATTGAAGGGTCCAGGATTCAATGTGAACTCCCATCTTGTACCCTCAAAAAACTTACGAGTAGACAGTTTTTTAGCCATTAGATGCCCTAAAGGCACCACAGCAATCTGTGCAGAAATAGAGGTAACAGTCAATGGCTGCGACCTGTACCAGAAAAACTGGTTTACAAAGGATAGAATGATACAAGAACCAAGACCAAGAACCCACATTCTGAATGTCAAAACAGGCATGGTGGGATCATCGGTTTTTGGAACTGTAAGATCTACTTGCTTTATCGAGCATTCCTCATGATCAGCCTCAATTTCCATGGCCTTAATCTCAGATATCTCAGCCATGAACATATACAAAAGCTAGGTCAAGAACTTATTGAGAGAAGGATTTGTTTTGCTAGGCGAGCAAGAGTTGGGAGATGAAGTAGGACTTTACGGAGATTCTTCGCAGGATAAGTGAAAACTGTTTGCACAAGGATTTATGAACCTCGGAACTCTCAATGTATACTAGGATTTATATAGTAGGTATTCTTACGTGATTTTTTGTTTTAAGGAAAAAAAAAGATTTTTATTTTCACATGCATATCTTCAGTCTCCTTTCATCTACAACTTTTTATAAATAAAAGAATCTCATAGTTTAATTTAATTTGAAATTGAGTTAGGAATCCTTATCTTAAGCAGACTCGGGATCTTATCTTGGCAAATAAAAGCAGGGATGAATTACATTAATCTCTTTAATATATAATAATTATAGCTAGCATGGAAAATCTTGAATATTTGTTAGAAACCCCTTTGCATATAAATAAAAAGAATACAAATCTCCTTTGTATATCCAAAATTCCCTTATATTATAAAATCCTTGAAATAAGATAAATAATTTATGAATATTTAAGTTATTTATCTAATAAATAAATAAGTAATTGATAAGATATGAATGTCAAGATATCCAATATCATGTCCAACTCTAAATCTGAGTTATCCTGTCCGAGTGGTTTCTGGACATCCAACTCTAAATCTGAGTTATCCTGTCCGAGTGGTTTCTGGACATCCAACTCAATTTGCACCTAACTATGCCACCTTAAGCACAGTGCCAGGCCTTGCCCCAATCCTATCCCCCATCTCTTCTGTATGGAAATGAACAGGAAGACCCCATGGTTGCACCCAGAGTGGAACACGATAAAAGGCCTCCATATCCATTAATGCTTTCTCTCGTTCCCATCTCTGTAAAACTAGCAAGTTATTCTTAAGAAGACATACAGTCACGAGATCGTGCACACAATCAAAGAAAAAATGAAATAAACCATCCCCATATATACTCTTGCAATATCTGAAAACCAGCAGGCTTCCTCCAAACTATCTATATAAAATCACGAAGCAGCACCTTATTAACAGTTTTGTCTGACAGAACATTAGCAATAAGACTCAGTAGACAACTATAAAGAGCACTGGCAATATCTTTTCATCATCAAAGAATTATACAATTTTCTCCTCTGCCTCTAAATTTTCATCCACTGGGGGACTAGACAAAGGAAGACCATGATGCTGTCCTTGGAAAGAACATTAACAGATACAACTGTAGTAGAAGAAACGAGAACCCTGAAAAAGGAGCTAGTGAAACCCTAGCGGCAGGATAAGAAACTCTGAAAAAGAGAGAGACTGAGATGACAACTGGATAGAATGAGAATCCCAGCAAGCTATTTCATATTCTTTGTATGCGATGAGTAGTGGGTTCTTGATGAAATCTCTTCCTTTTAAATCACTTTTACATTAGAACAGGATGAGAATAGTAAGATAATGGCCTGTAATTCTTCTTGAAAACATATTTTTTAGTATCTAAAACTACTTTAACATCCAAGCTAGGATCATTTCATCTCAAACCAGCTAGCGGTACCCTTTCCTCTATCGATGATGTCAAATACCCGAAAGCATTGATGAAGCTATCTCCGCTCATAGCAGGCAGGTTCATTATTATATGAACCAACAAAAACTGTTGAATTGATGAACTAGACGTTAGTAGAAATTGGCACACTGCAGATTAGGATGAAACTCTCATAGACATAGAAATGTTTTTACTTGTACTAATCAAATTAATTATTTTTTTAATATTTTTCAATAATTTAAAATATTAATATTAAAAAATATTCAATAAAAAATAATTTTAAAAATTACATATAAAATTTAAATGTCATTTAATGGGCTTTCAACAAGGTCCAAAACTGCTAATAAAAATCTGAATGTCATGTATCTGTTTGGAAGTGTAGTTGTGATTGTTTTTTAAGTGTTTTTTACTCGGAAATGCATCAAAATAATATTTTTATTATTATTTTTAAAAATTATTTTTAACGTCAGTATATCAAAATGATCTGAAAAAACTAAAAAATATTAATTTAAAGTAAAGAAAAAAATAAAAAAATTTCAAACAACGCTTTTGAAACGAAAAAACAAATAAAAATATATCTAGCTGTTTAACTGTCCAGTGAATAGTGTTCAAAAAGGGTCAGCACCCAAAAATAAAATTATTCAAATAGGGTTTTTCATAGTTTAAAATCCTTGGAAGATCTCAACGGACATAAAATTAATTCGGTTTGATAAATTTTTCTTGCATAACATTAATCTATTATAAAAGATATCTGAGAGAGACAGTATTAATTTGTTTTTTGGGGTCGAATTAAATATTTTTTTTAAATTAGAATTTTTGCAATGAAATTAATTTGTAACTAGCAATAAATACACCTCCTCATTGCGCGCGGGGGTAATTCTTTGTTGGTGTATATATAGTCAAGTGTTTAGTGATAGTGTCTAATCTTTGATTATTATTCTGCCTCGGTGTCTAATTTTTTATTCTATTTATTTCAGTGTTCAAACTTCGAACTTTATTTATTCTGAGATCGAAAAATGTTGACGTGGCCAGTATCATCCACTGATAGTTTTTTTTTTTTTTTTCAGGAGTGATGGTTCAGTTTTTATTAAAAAAATAATTAAATTGGTTTTTTAAAAAAACCAAACCAGTTCAAACCGATCGATTTCGGTTCGGTTTGATTATTTTAAAAAAATACTGGTTCAAAACAGTTTGACTCGGTTTTTTTCGGGTTGGCTCGGTTTTTCTCTGTTTGGCTTGGTTTTTTCCCGGTTTGGCTTGAGTTTTTTTTCCAGTTTTTTTGGTTTGGATTCGGTTCGGTTTTTTCAGTTTCAGGTTTATAAAAGCAAAACCGAAACGAACTGGTCAATTTTTTTAAAATTCTAATCGGTTTAATCTATTTTTTGATTTTTCTCTATCTTTCACTTACACTTGACAAAAGTAGGTCCCCCTTTTAATTTCTTATATCTTTATAAGAAGATTGCATTTTTAATGCATTAATTATCTCTCTACTTTAGTGTTCAACCTTTTATTCTATCTATTTGAGCACCCATATTTTATTTATTTATTTTTATTTGATTTCCCTTAGTCAACTAAGAGAAGAAAATGCTGACATGGTTGGGCTCCATTTACATGTGACTCTGTCTCTAATAGACACATAGCAAAAAAAGTGAGTTCCACTCATTTATACAGAAAAAAATAAAAAAAAAATTAGTTAAAATTGAAAAAAAATGGAAAAAAAAAACAAATGAAAAATCAAAATAGTTTTTTTATTTTTTTTTATGTATCCTTACTGTCCTTCCTATCCTTCCTTCCTCTCTTACCCATCACTTTTTTCAACTCAAACCACCAATAATCATTTTAGAAAATTCCCAATCAATCTTGGGTATCTACAATTAAAGAGCTAAAAAAATAGCCAAAAATTAAAAATATATATTTTATTTTTTCTTCCCTGATTTCAGCTCTAATGAAAAATCCAAATGAAAGATCAAAATACTTTTTTTATCGAAGAAAAGTCGTGTAAAAAAAAACTAAAACATTAAAATAAGTTTAAATAAATTTTTTCATCAATTAAATTTCTCAAAAAATAAAAAATGTTAATATTACATATATATTAATATTCAAATGGAATTTTTTTTATTAGAATGTACATAAAAAAAAATTAAATTTATACTATTCAAAAAAACCTTATAAGCAATTTTACTCGATTTTTACCATTAGAAATGCTTTTACAAACAACTTTCACACTGTCAACCATCTCTCTGAGCACCGAATCCAAGAAAACGATTAAGTAAACTATTCTGGTTAGTTTTTTCTCTCTTATTTTTTAATATATATATATATATATATATATATATATATATATATAGTGGGACCCATATTTATCACGTGTCAGTTAGATGCTGCCATTTGTCAGTAGATCCAGACGTATTTTTCAGTCTAAGGTAATTGAGGGAACTTTTAAATAGAAAAAAAAAAATAAAATTGGGTGCTCTAATTGATAGAATACATAAGCTTACGGATTTATGTCTTTTTTTATATATAATTTTAGGAATTTATGTTGATTATGGTGCTGTCAAATAGCATTAGCAACTGTTTTATAAAGCAGGTCAAATCAATAACTCTCACCAATCATGTCTCACGTGAAGGATTAAATGTAGTCGCAGATCGATGGTCTGTCTTGTTGCCCATTGAGTGTACAGGGAGAATGACTTTGTAGCTTGGTTTTAAAGTTCCATGCATCTTGTCCTCCCTTTCCCATCTGCTTGATGGCAAGTCTCTTCTTGTTCTAAAAAGAAAAAAGAAAAAAAAGTTGAAGAGCTTCGTCTACTTTAAAATATGGAAGAACCCTTTATTTTCACCTTTCTAGATTTATTTTTTTATTTGGACAGTGTATTTTATCGTCTAACAACTGAAGGGTTGGTTTGGTAGTTAAAGAGCTTCGTCTTCTTTAAATGTCATCTTTCGAACAGCCTCCAAAAGAATTTGCTAAAAATTCCTATGAATATGAAAAATGTATAGAGGGTTGCTGCGCTCTTCTTGTCCAGACAGTAAGAAAGTGCAGAAAAAAAAAACTTTGGCCTGTGTTTTTCTTTCAAAAACCACAGATATAGATCAATGGAAGTTTCAGTGATCATACATTTGGTCAAAATCAAATATTAAAAACAGAAAGGTATGGCATTTAAACGCTGCAACAATGCAAGTTTTGTCCCTTTACAGCCATAATTTCCGGTTGAGGATGAAATTAAAACATTCAGCCTCTTGGATAACATAAAATAACCTGACAAAAGTCAAAAGGAAATGGTTTGCTGTTTTGCACTTTGACAGGAAAATATATTTGCCTGAATAAAGCTTTAAGAGGTGTTTGAGAATGTGATACCGGTTATTTTTCAAAATGTTTTCGGCTTATAAATATATCAAAATAATATTTTTTATTTTTTAAAATTTATTTTTAACATCAGCATATCAAAATAATTAAAAAATATTAAAGCAAAAATTAATTTTAAATAAAATAAATAATTTTTTGCAAACCTCTATACAGACCGCACTCCTAAATAGGAGCTTATCGCTACCAATTAGCTGCATCATAATTGATATAATATCCATTATTAGAAGGTAGGGTTCTTTAGGGATGTCTAGTTGAGTTGGGTTTTAGCTCATAATTATATCCAATTTAATTTATAATATTTTAAAAATTGTAAATAATCTAACTCATTCAATTTTCTTAGACTCGAGCAGGATGGATATATTAGGTTGTGCTAATTTTTTTGTGAAAATTACATATATTCATGGGTTAGACTTATATTATTAATTTTCATGAGTATGTATTTAGAGACGAGCTTGTAATATGGATTGTAGATATCATAGCATCTCTAATGTTAATTTTGATTTTCATAACTTGCACAACTATTAAATTTTAATTACCTCTCTCTTTCCTCCATTAAAGAGACAAGTTATTTTTTATTGTGTTAAGAAAAATTAATATGAAGTTCATTAATAAGAATTTTAAAGCCGAAATATTTCTAAATAAAATAAAAATAAATATTCAATCTATAAACTATAAAAAAAAATAAAGACAAAAGAAATATAAAATATATAGATTGGATCGAGTTGATCAGGTTTTTAAAATTTTGACCCATTACCCAACCCATAATATTTATATTTTAGTTTTGTTTACAATTATTATATATAATATGCATATTATTCAATTTTGAGAAGTTAGATCCGTGTAATGTAAATATTACATACTAACCATTTTTTTATATAAAAAAAATAAATTGTATTAACAGTAGTAATAAAAGCTTCGTTTCTCTCCCTCACTCAGGAAAACCATCATAAAGCATATGATTGGTGGCTGGCAATTACCTTAATTATTGAACAAAATAGCAAATGATACTGTTATCATTATCAAATCATGGGCTACCTTGCTCTATCCCTCTCATTGACGTTTTAGTTGTTGATTTGCCATCTCATCTCAGCTTTTTTGGATGGTGTGTCTTACGAGGCAGTAGCTCAAGTCCAAAAGCAAGGCTGAATTAAGATCAATAATCACTTAACTTCTCAGGGAAAGCAAAACAAATTGGCCCTGTCCCTCACTGTGCAACACTTCTGACACAACTGTACCCACAGATTCCTTTCTTAATTATCTTCCTTTCCTCGCCTGGTCTGATGAAAACCCAATATGTTGAAAAGGAAATCCCGGCAACAGTTATATTCCCATGCTAGCTAGCTAGCAACCTAGCTAGATCTTCTTTTTATCATAATTACTTGTTTTTTCTACAACAAATTTTCGATCTTCTTTTATCAACTGTACTGGTCAACCGACACATGTGAGCATAACCAAACATTATTGTTTCCATTTCTCTATGCTATTGAAGATCTGGTGGAACCTTTTAGTAGCGAGCATAATTGAAAGAAAATTAAAGTACTCCAGTACTAGCTAAGAGAAACATATGAACAGACAACTCGGCTGAAATTTATATAATAATATCAATGACACCCCTTTTCAACCTAATAAAGAGATCTCCAAGATGATAGATCATTTCGATCGATAACATTTAAGAATTGTACTCAAAATAAACGGGACTCATTGCATGCTAATTTCTCAAGACTGGCATTAACACCATCACCACCGCATCATGATATATGTATATGGATCACATATATAGAGATGGGAGCATACATATACCAAAATATTAATTATATTAATTATATATCTCTCTTGCTATACATTAATTTCTAGTAAGAGAAAAAAGAACCCCTTAATTCCCCCAATATTAAAACAAGCACGAAAAAAGAAAGAAAGAAAGAAGTAAGGCTGAGGATGATGACAAAACAAGAAGGTAACAACCCTCTCACAGACGACAAGCAGTATTAATGGTGCACTAAAACAATAACAATAAAGATGACAAACTCGTAATTAACTTCACCGTTACAACTCTCTAGCTATCATCTTCAACAACCGGCTCTCAAGGGCAGTACGAGTTTTCTGTGCTTCATCATGCACGATTATTGATATATCAACTTATTTACCTGTTTGAAATAGGGTTTGGACCGCTAGGAACTTCATGAGCAGCAGCTCCAAACTTGGTACGCGTAGATTTTGATGATGAGGTGGAAGAAGAAGAAGAAGAAGTACGTGCTTCTTGCGTTTGTTTTGGATGCAAGTTCATGGTAGTAGAGGCTGGTTCTGAGGATTCTAATAGAAGCCTTTTGATGGAAATCGATGCCGCCATATTTGTTGGGTTTATGGGTACTTTGGTGGAGGTAGTGAGTAAAATAAAAATGAAAAGAAGTGCAAGTAATGAAAGGAAATGGTGTGCTTTTGTGCAGGTTTGATGATCACTGATTGTAGTTGATTGTGTTTTTGGTGTTGCCATGCTGTTAATAGACGAAAGAAACCACCCCCAAGAGCCCACAAGGGTGCAATATCCATGAACCAGCACCAAGGCTAGCTAAAGAAGGGAGAAGAAAGAAAAAGAAAAGGAAAGAAAGGGAGAGGAGGAGAAGCTTCAGCAAAAGTGAATGTAAAGGAAGGTTCGAAATTCGATACACGTTTGCTGAGGAATTAAGCACCAACTTAACATGGAAGTATATATTAAAGATGTTGCTATGACTTTGTGTATTTACAAAGAAACCCTTTTCCAAGATATATGAATTTTTTTTATAGAGTTTTCTATTAAAAAAAAAGGGAAAAAAAAGAAAGAAAAGAAAGAAATAGAGGTTTTTTTTTTGGGTTAAATGTAATTAAGTATTTCAATTACAACTAATTAAGTCCGTTTTCGAACAATTAATTATAAAAGTGCAATCCCGCGGGTAGCTAGTAGCTAGGTGTATTTAAAAAAAAAATAAGAAAATTCTTTTAAATATGATCTCAAGATTTAAAATTTAAAAATAAACTAATGAAATTCAGGTCAATCCTTGGAGTTCTTATATAGCTTGTATACAGGCTTTTCTAAATGCATATAGAGAATATACATGACTTTAAAATTATTCCGAAAACACATAATCTTAAATATTGATGTATAAAATAACTTGAAGATATCTTTATCTATGAATAAAAATAATATAATATTATATTTTTTCTATTATTTTTTAATTTATAATCACATTGTTGATGATTTAATTACAACTTATAGGGGGTGCTAAAGTCTTGTCCTAGGACATTAATTAATGCAGTATATTTAATCTAGTGATGGGGCCTTATTCTTGTAAATCAAATACCTCAAGAATCTTGAAAGGTAAAGCCAGCACAAAAATAGACAGAGAGAAAGATCAAATGGTGGAAGGAGGGGTGGTGGCTTTTCTCGCTAGGGCGGTTCCCAAGAAATATTTCTTTGACTCGGAGAGAACTAAATAGTACTAAATAATAAATAAGAATAAAAAAAAAAATTTCTCACTTTTTATTTATTAGCTAGTAATTTTTCATCTTTTAGTTTACACTGATTTTTACCTTATTATATGTCTCACTGTAGAATTAATCATGATTCTTTAACATCGGTTAAAGGTGTGATTACTTATTCTTTTAAAGTTGCTTATTATATGCCTCACTTGATCTTTTCACTTTCATATGTAAATTTATAATTAATTAGATTCTGGATATTGAAAATTAAAGATAAGAATACTTCAATGGAAAATCATATATATATTTATTTATATAAAGTGCAGAATAATGGGGTTTTTCAATCATTAGTTCAATTAGAATTAAATTCGTCATCAAGTTTTGCTTTCTTCTGTTAATTACACTTATAGGTCATATAAATATTTGATTGCATGCTTTATTTTTTCATTTATAAAAAAATAATAATTTATAACATGTATTTAACCTCAAAACTTAAAATACACACGATAATAAAAAACTAAAAATTCTCACAATTCATATTGTTTGATCAATTTGTTTTTGTTGATCTAGAGTTCTAGTTTTAGTCAAAATCTTAAAATAAATTTTATAAAAGTTAACCACATCAACACGCAAAATGACCACTAATCGATGACATATTTGAGTTTTGAAGAACTTTAAATAAGAAGTGGCTCCGAGTGTTATAATTTTAGATAGTGGTTGGTAGAGTGATAATGATTGTTTTTTAAAATATTTTTTATTTAAAAATATATTAAAATAATATATATTTGATTTTAAAATTTATATTTAATATCAACACAAAAACAAATAATTTGAGGTAAAAAATTATTCTTTTAAAAGCATGATGTCATCGTAAAAAGAATATCGTCGTATAATAAGATATAAGATGATTTTTTAAGAGTGTTTTTTAATTAAAAATATATTAAAATAATATATTTTTTTATTTTTTATTTTTTTACATCATATTAAAATAATATGTAAAAATAATATAAATTAATGTTTTTTACAAGTAAAAAACAATTTAAAAACTACTTTAAAAAAGCAAAAGCTACAGAATATAAACCGGCACTAAATTTGGCAACTTTTGGACGTAGAGCAGGAGTAATTGTTTTCAGGAAACTAAGAATAGGGTAATTACAAGGAGCACACGGAAAGCAAAGCATCGTATTCTCTTCCAAGTGAACGCACACTGCTGCATCCTTCCATGGTGAAAGGCCAAGAAATGTGACCGTCTCCCATGATTGATGGGTGATGCATGGGTCCCCACTGCCTGGAAAGCTAAGGCCAACTTTGTAATTCTATCTGATCCATCACGCATCCATCATCGTCTTCGTCAGCATATCATACATATACAGGCATCGTCTGGTACAGTACTGGACAGGACATGGAAATGGACTGAATTTAACTGAGCTAGACAATCCTGTGCTTCCTTGGTGCACTGAACAAGAGTAAATGAAATCTCTAAACAATTTATGTTCGTTTTTATGTTTTGTTTTGATTTGAGAGTTTTTGGTCATCTTATTCTATGGAATATATAGTTTACTAGTCTCTGAAACAGAAAAGTTTTTGCAATTAAACCCCTACTCGTGACTATTTGTACACCAAACACTTCACAGCAACTCGCGACATGTCTAATATATATATAAATGCATCGAACACTTGATGATGATTTGTTTTGTCTTGTCTCTGTTTAATATACCAAACACATCACAGACGATGATATCTTCAATTATGAGTGTGCATATACAACTGGGGATTGACTTTATGAGTAATAATGCTATCTGGTCTCGATAGCTTGCCGTCATAAGAGGTAGTTGATAATTACAAGGAGAGAGTTTGGCAAAATTTCCATGTAGCCACGATTTCAACGAATTTTAATAATACGTTATTTGATACAAGACAAGTGTCCATGGAGAACTTTGAAAGTTTTCATTACTTCCATGGCTATGCATAAACCAACTGGCTAGTTCTTCGACATCATGGTTTTTTCTTTTAATCTATTTCATCCTCTTTATATGTTTATACGTTTAGCTAGCTAGATAGTATTTTGATGTGAAATTAAAAGGGCTTTTAGAATTATAGTATTGTTTATTTTTTAAAATTTATTTTTAAAATTAACATCTGAAAATATAAAAAATTAATCTTAATATATATATATATATATATATATATATATATATATATAGAGAGAGAGAGAGAGAGAGAGGGGGGGGGGTGGATAGTGTCTTTGAAATATGTTATCTAATCATGGAGTCTTTCAACTTACTAATTAGTTTGATGTTTTATTTACTTTCCATTTTTTGCCTTTTATGATCTAATAATTGCACTCGATCCATATATAGTTCATGTAAATTAATTTGGCAGGAGCACATTGTACAACTGGTGATGAAATTGGTTCTGTCGACCACCAACAACAAATATAGAAATCAAAGCAACTAGTCTTATTGGGTATTGTCACTCCCTTTACATTAATTTCTTGAGAAGTAAAACCAGCCTTCTTTGCTTTTGATTAGCTTGACAAGGTCGGTAGGTAGGAAGTTAACCTCAACAACGTCCAATCCATGGATATATAGTTTGTTCCTCGTGGTAGCTAATCAACTGTTTTTAGTCATCTCTAGCTACTGTTACACACCTCTCTCTCTCTCTCTCTCTCTCTCTCTCTCTCTCTCTCTCTATATATATATATATATATATATATAAGTAATTCAGTATAGGGCTCAAATCTTTTGAGTAGATTCTAAACTCAAAATTTTGTAGCTACTCTTATAATTCTTACACGAAATTCTAAATACTCCATGCTGGTTCCACGACATTTTTAGTGCCAAAGTCAATGGAGACGACCTTAAAAAACTTAAGTATGCATCAAACCCAAAAAATCAGGAATGATTTCACCCTTTTAAAGACAAGCCTCTATAATTAAACGCCTCTTTTCTTGTATTAGGTAAGCTGTAGCCTGTAAGTTAGCAACATAATCGATTTAGAGCATACTATTGTGGGCCAAATTGTCAACAAATTGAGGTAAGCTCCCATTCCGTATAATCGGGTTTTGTCGAGCTCTCTTTCATGTTCAACTCTCGGAAGATAAAGGTAATTTGATGAGCAGGATTACATCCTCTCATGTCCTTGAAAAAGATTCACCGGTCATTTTCTATTTCTTATTATTAGTCTTCATGATCAGTTCAATAATTTAGATTAAGTGGGATAAATAAATTACCATGCTCCAGTTCATTAATTGTCATCCAATTTGATCAATCTTATTCGCAATTGTTATCATACATCATGACTTCACCATTGTTGGATTTCACCATCTCGGAGAAAGCATGTATAGTTTTTATATGAATTTCATGTATTACAAACATATCCACGCAATTCTATCGAATTCCTCAAATTGACTTCACCATTGTTGGACTTCACCATCTTGGAGAAAGCATATATATATAGTTTTTATATGAATTTCATGTAATACAAACATATCCACGCAATTCTATCGAATTCCTCAAATTGACTTCACCATTGTTGGACATCGATTCTCACTATGAAACCATCCAATCCTCCCGTTTCCTTGTATAATTCAAGGTAACAAGAATATATCTTGAATTAATAAATCTATAAAAATGTTATAGTTTTGTTTTTCTATAATTTTTACACAAGCCATATATGCATGATATTATTAAATATTTAGATCAGGGCAATATTATATATGCATGTAATAAAACAAAACATTAGAAGGAGTGTGAGGAATAGCTAGCAATAGTTAAGCTTTTCGCTGTTGATTATAAAGTAGAAAACTATTATAAAATCTTTGACAATTGCCTCAGTGTGCATTAATCCATACTTTGTGCTGCTAACTGTCAAGAATCAACACCAAGATTTTCATTCTTTGTTTTAGAGGATCAACCTTTAAGTATCTTCCGATTAGCTAGGTTTTATGAAATGATACTTTTCGCTTTTGGGAAGGAAGGGAATTTCAAAGCTGGGACGAAGTTTTTGTTAAGGAATCACTTTGTAAAGCATATAATAATTGCTTTCGAGAAGGAAGGAATTCCAAAGCTCTTAGTTTTTCTAAAGAATCACTTCGTAATTAAAGCATATAATTAATAATTGCTTTCAATAAGGTCATTAATTTCCCTATAATATTCTTCTCCCACTTTCATGGAATTTTTTTTTCTCAGGCAGGGAATTATAAATAACAATGATAAATTATAGTTTGTATGATCACAGTGAATTGAATAAGCCTCCAATACAAAAAATAACGATTATTTTACCTTCGAATTCGTGATCTTTTGCAAGTGTAACTAGCTAGGCAACACTAGACGAGAAGCCTGTTAATTCATGGTTAAAATATTTAAAGAGTAAGTATCAATATTCAATGGAGAGAGTTACCAAAAAAAACAGAGAGAAAGAAACACGAGAAAGAATATTTAAAAAAAAAACTGAAAATCATGGAGATATTTTTATTATTTTTTGTGGATATGATTTAATTTTTCATCTTTTCATCTATCTTTTTGTGTAAAATGAATATATAAAATAAATATTGGTAATTATTTTAAAAGTATTCTAAGATATTCCATATAAATCAGCTCACATGGAATTTTCTTCAAGCTGGTATAAAAATATATAGTCCAAGGAAGCATATAGCATATGATTTCTTGAAAACCTTTCAGTACAATTAATGCGCCCACTTAAAGCTGATTTACCTGTGGAATCGACAAAAGGTGGAATATTTTGTTTTTCCAATCAACATTTTTACTCTATCTTCCCATTTTGGCCTTGGTATAGGAAAAAAAAAAACCCAATCTTTATCACTGTTAGAGGCACTGTTAGCTAGCTATGCCTAACAGCGCAGACCACCAGTTTGAAAGACAGACGAGTTCTTGTGTGGGAGCTTTGATGGCCTTTTGTAGGGTCCGAAGGCCTGTACATGTAGAAACTGATGTTACGTGTAAATTGACAGCAGGTCACTTTTTTTTCTTTTTTTCTTTTTTTGAGGAAGGCGGTGGGGAGTTTCCTCTTTCTGTTTTTTGGTGTGTGATCTTTTGCTTCTTGCCAATTCTTTGTAATCTTTTCTTTGTAATTTTTTGCAGCACCTGTTCCTGAAGAGATCCTTGTGTGCTCGAGTCGAGGAGGAGAGTTGCCTCCTTTTTATAGCTGGGGAATTACAAGTGAAATCCAATGCCAAAAGCTAGCTAGCCCTTTTGTTCCTGATTCCAAAGTTGTCTTGAAAGAATTAACTATAAATCTAAAATGCGTGAGG
>Ga0325410_1000065_pt1 | contig 93675 bp, 44 predicted proteins | sample PopdelMetagenome_16_FD_206182 | JGI IMG/M metagenome (GOLD analysis project Ga0325410, IMG submission 206182) | Populus deltoides microbial communities from Bellville, Georgia, United States - Xylem-PdIQD-R3 | ecosystem: Host-associated > Plants > Phyllosphere > Stem > Wood/Secondary xylem... | reverse complement strand
CAGGGGCTGGCCCTGCAAAATATTTTAATTTTTTGTATTTTAAGTGTTTAAATATAAAATAATATAATATATTTTTATTTTAAATAAATAAGTTTTCAAATAATAAATTATATCTTGAGTTTTCACCCTTTCTATTATATAATTTCAGCTCCGCCCCTACTTATATGGCTATTATAGTACAAACCAAAAAAAAAAACTCGGGATGACTCACCTCCTACACTATTAATATGAATAGTGGGGAGGTCCTCCCTCCTTTTTTTTTAATTTTTAATTTTATATTTTAATATTAGGTTTTTATTGATTTTTTTTATTGACTTTTCTTTTTCAATTTCATCATTCGATATTTGGTTGATTTTGAATTGGTTTTTTTAATTTTTTTCAATTTACTTTCTATAAAGTTATTGTTTTCTCAAATAAATGACATAATATTTTGTTTGTGCTCAATTTTTAAATTATTTAATTTTCTTATTATATAATTACATAATTTTTTTAAAAAAAAAAACCATCTAAAGTTTACAATCAAAGTCACAAGTTTGACAGGTTAAGCTGTATAGTTCTAGTCAATTTAATATGTTATTATCTCAATATTTAAAAAAAAAACTACTTTTAAACCTGCCAAGTAGACGGGGTCAAGTCGAAACAACCCCTACATGGTTTAATTTTAAACTCGAGCTAAACAAGAAGGAGAGCTGAAAGGTTTCAAATTCTAACCCGTAGGGAAAAGTTTAATAGCAATGCTAGATGGTTTGATACTAGATTGGTGGCCCGCCACGACGCCGTGGACCGAACCAAAAAAATTTTAACACAAAAAAAAGGTGGCCTGCAAGCCCAGGCTCGTGCACTTGGGCCTATTATTTCTTGTATTATTATTTTTTTTCAAAGAAAGAATAGGCAAATGACACATCGCTTATTGTGATAAACGACTTGTCGTTTGCCACCCCATATTTCGGCCACCTTGTGATGGCCATGAAAATGAGGCTATGGGTTTTTTACCCAAAAAATTCAACCACCAAATTAAACCAATCTATCAACCTCATAAACCAAAAAAAAATCCAAACCACCAAATTAAACCGGAGAAAATATTCCATCCTCGATCTTTATCTGATTTTTAGGTTACATTGAGGTTTGAAACAATCATCATAAAACTCCTCTCACCTGATAGAATTTGTTGACACCAATTTCAACCTGTTTTGTGGTTGAAAAAGGTGTCAGCGAAGAGTTTTCTCTCCCTCCACCTTAATCTGGCGAAGTCTCTCTTTTCTCTTATAAAAAAGGGACTGGAAAATAAAATTTGATATCAAAATGAATATTTTAAAAATTAATGGGACTGGTTACTTTAGAGAAAAAAAAATAGGGGTGCAAATGAACTTTTAAGATAAATTTCAAAGCCACCACTTATTTCACCCGCTCTTTAACTTCAGTTCTTTATCTTTCAATTCAACCCTTCCTCCAAGAAAAATATGCAATTGGATTCTAATTTAGGTTAAAAGGGCTAAATCGTGCAAGGTAAAAATTTGAGGATAAAATTATTTTTTAAAAAAATCACGAGTAAAAAAAATTGAATTAGTTTTTATAACTCCCGACTTAAACCTAACCCTGAATCGAATTTTATAAATATGCTCCCCAATTGAATTGAATCTTATAATTATGATTTTTACTCTTAACAGATGGAAATGTAGGGTATTCTCGAAAGTATAAGATTTGTTTTACTAAAATTTAATATGTTTTGTATGTTTTGGATCGTTTTGATGTGCTGATGTCAAAAATAATTTTTTAAAAATAAAAAAAATTATTGGCATGTATTTTAACATGAAAAGTTATTTAAAAAACAATCACAACGACACTGCCAAACATAAGCTAAATTGGATTGTCTAGAAAAAGACTTTTAGATGACGCAAACAAGCTTTACTTGGAATAAAAAAACTATTTTTGCAATTTAATAATCATTCTTATTTTTTTTAACCCTCTCATTCTCCTTCTTTATCTTCCATTTTTTTTATATCCAAATTAGAGAAAAGATTGAAATTCAACATTCTCTTTCTTGACTAATCTTACACTTCCGTGTCCTCCTTCCATTCAAACATAAAGATATTGGAGGGCACCTCTTTTAATCCTATTGCAATTAGGGCATGAAAGAACTAATATCGTATAAAACAATATGTTTTTCGAGGAAAGAGAGGTAATATTAGGTCTGGGTGGGCCAAACCTTGGTCTCTTCTCTCATTGAAAAGTCTGGGGAGTCTTGCTGGGCTGAACGTGAGCCACCGAACCCTATCAAAAAAGCCGCCGCCTCCTCCAACCCCTCTTTGGTATAAAAAAACATGTTTTCTTCTTTTTACCTTCTTTTCTTGGAAAGTTACACCTTCATAAGTAGACAACTTAAAACGATAAAAGTCCATACCCTTGACTATTCAAAGAAGTCACCAGACTGTAAGAGTTAAGGAGAACAAAAGCCAACAAACTCAAAGAGAACGTGCGTCGTCCAATAATTCTTTGAATATTCAAGTGTATCGGGTGTTTTTTAAGAGATGGCAGGAACGCTAAAAGTGAAAAGAAATTGTTAAAGGAGAATCCAAATCTGCGTACATTGGATTGACAAGTAGTTTGTGTGCTTGTGGTGCGCGCGCGCGCATAAGAATAAATTTAAATTTTTATCTTGTTTTAAGTTTTGAGTTGATCAATGATGTAAAATGTAATTTTTTAAAATATCAAGCAAAGTGAAAAACAATCAAATGACCCGGTATAATTATTTAAAAAATAAACTAAGAATTATATATGTTAATGAATAATAACAAAGATGTTGATTTCAAGTGAAGGTTGAGCCGGGAAGCTAGGATAAATATATTGTTTCTTAGAAGAAAAAAAAGGTTGAATATTAGTTTTCCTTGAAATTGGGTCCTTGGAGTTTAAATTGGTTTGAAATAATAAAATACAATTTTATTTTTTCAAATTAAACATCAACTTATAATCAAAATATATTTTTAACATCGCGAGATTTCCATATAAACTCAACCAAAATATAATATATTTTTATTGGTTATTCAAATTGTTTTTGAATTCATTAAATTAACTAAGTCACATTAAACTAACCCTTATATGGTCTGAATTTTTTTTAAAAAAAAAACAATATAATATGTTAGCAAAGTTTGAATATTTTATTAACATTAAAAAAAAAATTGAACAACGTAGCAAGTGATCTAGTTAATAATCCTAATTGGAATTGAAATTTGAAACTCTTCTGTTTACTAGCAGTGCGTAAAACTAATGAGCGTAACAATGCGATCACTTGTCTGCGTCAAATTTTCTCACTTGGAATTTGATACCAAAACAACTTCAGGGATTGAAAAGGACTGGCATGTTAAATTTATTGGCTGCTACAATGCACATGCTAGTGTGTATTGTGAAGCCGCCACGCTTTAGGGGCACGTGCAACTTCAATATGTAGTGTAACATCATCGTCCGCGGTTGATTCAAAAGCGGTGCATCGAGTTTTTTTCAATGGTCCGGTGCATGTCCCCCTCTTTTTTTTTTTTTCTATCTCTTTCTCTCTCCTTTCTTCTATCACCAGGATTCACACCGGTCTACCGAAATTAAAGATATCCTATTATTTTATTTTTATATCAAATTTGATTTATATTTTTTAATTGTTTTGAATAATTTTTTAATTGATTATTATTTTCAATTTTGTCCAATGTCACTTGGTTTCATTAAATTTTTATATTAAATATGATCATTGTTTTTTTTATTGCTATTTGTTTTGTTTTTGATTTTTTTTTATTGTTTTTTTTTCAATTTTATCCTTCTTCATTTTATTGATTGGGGTTTTAACATCGTGATTTTTTCAAGTTTGCATTCTATGGTGGAATCCTTGCCTCATGAACGAGGTCACAAGTTTAGAATATTAGAGAATAATATAAATTATATATTAAGACTTCACCTGATAACTTAAAACTTTTGGGTTGAATCACTTATTTGACATGATAGCAGAGTCTTATTGACCAAACGATTACGAGTTTGAATCTCACCTTTCATATTCTCTCTTCTAATTTAAATTAATTAATAGCATAAGGTAGTGTGAACATTTGCAAGTTTTAAGTTCAAAAGGCTTTCACTTGAGAGAAAATGTTAGATAATATTATAAATTATATCTTGGAATCCTATCTAATAACTTGAGCTTTTGGATTGAATTAATTATTTGACGTGAAAAACTAGTTTGAGTTAACTTCTGTCTTTTTTAAGTTCTTTTTTTAAATTTCATCCTTAATATTGAGTTGGTTAGGGACTGAACTTTGTGATTTTTTTTACTTTTCTTTCTATAAAGTTATCCTAAACTATTGTCCCTGGTTGTGGGCTTAACATGTTAAACTAGGTTGACCAAGTTTTATATTTTCTTTTGTTTTTTCTTTAAATCAATTTTTTTTCATTTTCTCCATTCAAAATTAGATTGATTTGAGAATTGAGATTCATAGTTTTATTCAATTTGCTTTCTATGAGGTTATCATATTTTTAAGATCAAGTTATAGATTTGATAAGCTAACCTGGATAGACTCGGGTCAATTTTTTTTATACTTTGCTAAAATTGATTTTTTTTCAACTCCGTTCCTCAACATTTAATTTGCAAGGAATTGAGCCTTGAAATTTTTTCTTGTTGTGCTCTCAATAGGTTATCTTATTCTTATTTAATTTTTGTTTTGTTATCAATAAGTTCATAAAGTCCTTTTAAGAATATTTCAAGGATATCTTTTCATAATATTGACAAGCATTCATTTTTTACGGTTAATCATTATCAATTTTTTAGTTTAGTTTAGTTCATTTATCGTCATTATTTTTTTTAAATCATATTATTAAATTAATTATTGTTTTTTTTAAATTATATTATTAAATTAATTAAACTCATCGAACTTATTCTAGCCAACGACACAAGTCTCAATTTTTTCTTAGTTTTTTAAAAAGGGCTGGGTATTATTTTTTATGTTAGAAAAATTGTAATACGGGTCGCACTCCAATTTAGTCATAACTAATTGTGACATTTATCCAACGTTTTTCATTAATTGTGACATCCATTACATTAAAGGTGTCCCTTGAAAAAACACCCAAAGAAAGATGTATAACGAAACGGTAAATGACGAGAAATAACGGTACGGAATTTATTTAAAAGAACCATGAGTTGTTGGATAGTTATTTTACCATCACAATAATCCGTGTGTTAATTTTTCTTCTTAAAGCTACAAACTTTACCACGCATCACGCATGCCATGACGACCGCTTGGAAGCTGTGTCTAAAATATAGCATTACTACTCTCCACGCAATTAAAACATGCTCCTGTCACCGTCATGGAAATTCTAGCGCCGGCCGCTTCCTCCTTCACTTTTCCTCACCAAACTTTCCAATCCACGTAATAAATGAGAAATCAGTCTTTTCAGCTTTTTTCTTTCCTTTTTTTTTTCAATTCTTTATACAGGATTTTTAAGTGCTGATTTTTAAAATGTATTTTTTAGAAATATATCCAAGTAATAAATTTTTTATTTTTTAAAAAATATTTTTCATCACCACATTAAAAATGATTTGAAAATACAAAAAATAATTTGAAATAAAAAAATTTAAATTTGTAAAATACATGGTTCCAAATTAACCTCCAAAGAGCCCTAATTCATGAAGTTCTGTATGTTTTTCAAGGCCCCGTTTTCTTTCTTGTTACCTTTTCATGTGCTGGTTCATGGCAACACATCAATTGTTTTTTCCCAGAAAAGATGCTGCACCTATCGAGTTATGCCCTCCTCGTGCTCATTTATGCCTTCATTTCCCTTGTTTTTTTTCATTTTGTACTGCTGGCTTTTATACAAGTTTATACCCCATGGGCATGGCAGGTCTAACATAAATTTATTTCACGAATTTTGATGAGCATAAAGTAATATGAATAGATTAAAAAAAAAATTTATTTATGTGTTTTTTTTATTAATATAGATGTTTGGGACAACTTGTATATATCTCGACTAATTTTATAAATTTTAAAGTTAACAATTATATAAATCTCCAAAAATTTCTTCATTTAACGAATTGATGATGGACGGAAAGGGATACGAACAGACTCAAAAAAATAAAAATAAAAGTCCAAAATATTTTCACAAAATTACAACTCTGGTATCAATGGACACGTATGAGAGGGACCCGTTGATTGACAAGGTGTGGAGGAGGGGAAGCCGTTGAGCCAAGACGGTGACTGACTGACTTTCATGTTTTCACAATCTAATCTGATTATGAACTTCAACATTTCACCCCCTAACTTCATGGAAAATTCACCCATACGTGGCTCGATGGCTTGCCATAACACGCTACATCTTCACCTACTAATCAAACAGTCACTGAAAATATTAAACAGTCACTGAAAATTTATATAATTATTAATTTTAAAATACATAATATTAAAATTAATTAAAATATATACAAGTTGTTCTAAATATCCACATTAAAAAAAAAAATACCAAACAACACCCCCTTTATATTTTCGTGTGCAAATAATATAAGGTATGTTCAATAATAGGAAATAGTTTTTTTCAATAAAAAATTAAAAAAAACATGTTTTTTTATTAAAAATAAAAAATATTTTTTCATCAAGAAATTAAAAATACTTCAAGATTATATCAATTTTCATAAAAAAACCAAAACCATAATTTATAATATATAGTTATCTTAATATTATGTATTTGTGATAATATGATTGTGGAATATTAATTTTATTTTATTAAGATTAAGAATTATCATGAAAAACTTATATTGTCAACTAAAAAAATGCTTATATTAAATTTATAATAAAAAATAAATTTACAATACTACTTTAATATGAAAATATAAAAAAATGATTTTAATATTTTACATAACTAAAAAGTATTAGTATATAAAAAAGAGAAAAATGTATTGTTGATGTTTTTTCTTCATTTGAAAAACAATTGAAAACTATTTTTTTTTCAAAAAAAATTGAAATATTAATATTGTTCATGTTTCTAACAGTGCCGTATATTCCCTGAAAATGACATGAAAATGGCTTAAGTATTAAAAGTCGGCTCCTATTTTATGACTTCATATAGCCAACCATCTCCCTTCCTTGGGTTCCTATCCCCTCTCCTTCACTTTATCTTTATTACCTCCTCATCAAACATCAACCTGTCTGATCTACATCTCTTTCTCTCTCAAACAAACACTTATAAAACTCGAAAGCAAGTACAGAAAGAAACATGTTAAAACTACAAGTTATAGTACCAGCACCGGGCATGGATTTCGACTTCAACGAGGCTCGAACTTCGCCATTCTTGACTGCTCCATCTACACCGAAACGGTTTGGGGATTGCACCTTCAGCGCTCCAACAAGTCCTTCACGTGTGGCTGAGTTTTATAGTTATTTCGACAGCTTGATTGATAGTAATGAAGAAAGAACCGGGTTTACTTTTCATTGGGATGAAAGGCGTGGCACACCTAAATCACCACGGGCAACAGCCAACACCAATAGTGAAGATGATTTTGCTTTTGATTTCTGTGTTGAACTAGAAAAGACATCACTCTCAGCAGATGAACTTTTTGATGGAGGCAAAATCCGCCCCCTGAAGCCTCCGCCTAGATTACAAGGCGAGGGTTTTACCCAGATAAGCCCACTTTCCTCACCAAGATCTCCGATACAGAAGGGGAAAAGGATGATACGTGAAGCTTTCTCGCCAAGAAAAAAGAAAGACTCAGATCCATTTGCAACTGCAGTTGAAAATAGCCGAAAGAGAACAGATCAAAATGAAAAAGGAAGACAGGTAGAGAAAGTTTCAGGGTTAACATCCAGTTCAAGCCGTAGAGCATCACTGACTCTATTTAGAGCATCCGAATATCCATGGGAAGAAGAGAAACAGCTAGATAAAATCACCAACCAATCAGCAGAAAATCCAAAAGTCTTAGTATCATCTAATTCTTCTTCTTCTTCTTCTTCTTCTTCTTCAAAGAGTTCTTCAAGGAAGTGGAGGCTGAGAGATTTTCTGCTATTTAGAAGCGCATCTGAGGGACATGCGCATGACAAGGATCGTCTCAGGAAGTACTCAGGTTTGTTCAAAAAACATGAAGATGGCAAAGAACCGAGCTTCTTGTCCACTGACAGTTCAGGTTCAGCGTCTTCAAGGAGAAAAGGTCCAGTGTCGGCACACGAGTTACATTACACAGTGAATAAAGCAGCATCTGAGAATTTGAAGAAGAAGACTTTCTTGCCGTACAAACAAGGTTTTTTTGGGAGATTGGCCTTCAACCCAGCCCCTCATGCCCCTGGCAACGGCTTTGCAACCTCTACGCGTTAATCAAAAGGTGATACTTCCTTCTCCAGGAGTAACGTTTTCCTTTAGTTACGTTGTTAATATTGTAACAAGTGTAGAACTGGCACAGGAAATCGACATATAGCTCATCAATGAAAGTTCCTGCTGAATTCTGATCGGTCTTTCATTGATAACCTAGTGCCATATCAATTCTTTGTTTTTCTTTCGATTCTTTACAATTGTAATAAAAGCATGATTGCAAATATTGGAACTACTACGTACACGATCAAGAGCTCATGTCTCGTTTTTATGAATGCCGATTGGATAAGAATTTTTGCTACCTTGTTATTCCACACATTTCCTCACAACTCTCTCTTCTAAGATACGATCAGTTCATCAAATTAATACAAGTAATTTCAAAAAATAAAACCAAAAGCGTGATTTTGGAAAGGCAACTAAGCGTACAAGTAAAATCCACAATGCCCCAAATCAAGCGTGAAGGAACGAAGATGTTTTACCTCCACATCGTCTAACCAATCGAAGGATATCCTTGTGTTGTCGTGACAACAGGACATTCGACCCGCAATTTTTGGACTTATTATGTATGGACACTATTGAATTGCTATTAATTTCATTATCTGCGAAGAAAAACAAATAACCCAGCAAAGGTACACAAACTGACATTGTCAACTTCTAGACTTCATAGCCACAATTGATTTTCTAATCCTTGATGATCACTCTCCTACGATCGCAGGCAATGCAACCTAAGGAGGACTGTTTTCCACCAACGAACTAGCACCAACAGAGATGTAAAATCAGTAATGCAACTCCTAAAATCTAGTCAACTAACCATCAATAACAATATATTTCAACTCAAGATGACCAAATTTATCCTGAATTTGGTGGGATGTAAGCACTTTGATCCAGAATCACTCAAATATGCAAGCTGACTATGTTATTACATGTTCAACAGGTGCAGATAATAGAAAACCTTCATGATCCCCCCCCCCCCCCTTATATCCTAAACGACTACAGCATGCAAATTCACATTTAGACAACCACGTACCCCCTTTTGTAAAGGTTTTAAACAGAAAACATTCGTAACTAGTCTTTCTATTGTCTTCAGAGAACTGAAGCAGAGAGACATCATATGAAATCAAAGGGTTTACAGGTGCATGTTCTGATATATATGAAATACAACTGATGTATGGAGGAGTAAAGGGGAAGAGCAAATAAGAAGTCATTTTTTCATGTTCCCATTTCAGTACCAAAGTGGAGGAAGGTACTCCATAAGCTCGTCATATTCCATGGGCTTCCAACCTTCAAGCTCATTTCAGTGTTGTCCACTGACAAGAGTCCACAAAGTTCCTGAAATTCAGAAAATCGATTGCTTTGATCAGATGGCATCAAATGGTTTTTACCAAGCCCATGATTGCACTCACACGCTATCATACCATATGTTTAGTCAAGGTTATCAATCCTAATTGGATCAATCTCATCTGCCACGGTAAAGCGTCCAACCAAGCGGGCAAAAAACAGCATCTGTTGTTCCAGTGTAAACTTAATGTTCTCGGCCTGCACATAATCAAAGATCAAACCTGATGTATCATATCCATATCCATTACAAATGTTGTAGCTAAATGAACTGTAACATTAGAATATACCTTCCGGAAACCATGCTGCTCTCCTTCATACTCCACAAGAGCTACTGGCAAACCTTTTTTCTTCAATGCCAGGTAGATTTTACGAGCCTGATCAGGGGGCACAACCTACACCATGCAGAGATATCTGAACTCAGTTGTCATTGATATGCTGAAAGCTTCGCTGTTTCCTAGCATTTAGATTTACAGTAATATCTTTTCTAGTAGATGCCACCCTGCTGCCCCATTGATTAAGAAGGGCAGAGGCACAGCAGCTACACGGACCCCTTTCTGTTTATTTTAGCATCACATATTTTACATTTTGCAACCAATGATATGTAACGTGTTTTTTTAATGCAACACACCAGTACCTTCATATAGATATCCTCTGTTATTCTGATGATTCATCTATCTATTAGCACTGGCAAAGTTCCCAACAGAAAATAATAGTTGCCATATTAAGAAGCCGATAAAGGAAATTACAGGATGCTAGTAGAATGGTGACATCATTGTTAGGGCAGCAAATAGATTGAAGATGCAAAAGTTCAAATTTCTGCACCACGGCTCTTTCAAGATGATTATTCAACCTAACCACACGATGTAAGTCGCCATGGACAGCAATCTAAATTAGGGTTAAAGTTGACCTTGAACCAAGATGGAAGGAAATACAATTGAATCAAATAATAAAATTCCAAGTCACACTTTATTTAAACCCCAAAATTTGTCACCATAGATTAGCTCTGCCATATAAAATAGATACTAGCAAAACGTTTTTCAGTTTTAAGTTTTAGAAGCAACACCATTAACAAACAATCAGTCTATAACAGCAAGATAGCATGATGGATGCGATCATTCACCCTCATTCCCAGCATTTTAGCAACATGTCTCTGGTTCCTGGCCTGAAGCTTATTGATACCCTTGATTATCATTCTTATAACCCAAAGAACACAGAAAAATTTGTGGTATCTGTACCTTGTCATCCAATCCTTGGAATAGAATGATGGGGCAAGAAAACCTATCAACAAAATTGATAGGAGACCTCTCAAAGTAATCCTCTTCAGTACCTGCAATCAGAAAAGGATTGCCACACCACTAGATGAAATAAAAGGAGCATAAAAATACTGTATAAATGAGATATGTTTGTGCAATTTACCAACAAGATTATCAATGTAATGAGACTCAAATTTGTGAGTTTCTGCTCTCAACATGCTCAAGTCAGCCACCTGTTCATTATGAAACTCCTTGTTAGGCCTTGCATTCTTTGTAATTCTTTAATTAGTAATCAGTATGATTGATCTATCAATTTAAATCATATGAAAACCACAGAAATTAAAATGTCATTCATGGTCATGGCAAGAGCAGCAATAGGAGAAAAACAGAAAAAAAAATGAACAATTCAGCAGACACACAAGCCAGAGAACTTCAAATGTATCTTTAAATTGCCACACAATGAGATTGCGGAAATCTTCTACTCTTATTTTCATAGATCAGAATTTAATAGGTTACCCTCAAAGGGAGCCGTTGTACATTTAAAATCAAGATTCAATCCATGCAACCCAGTTCAGATATACAAATGCACTAAATCTTCCTCAAATTCATCGCCATATGCTCCCCTTTAGCAAGGTGCTGAAGTTTTCAAATATGAAGCCCACTCTCAATTTTCAACAAGACTAACCTAACATGATGGCCAAGGTTCTAAGTTGTTAACGAGGACTGAAAAATGAAACTCATGTTCAACAAGATTTGGTCATTCAGCAAAAGGCACCCTGCTTCTTGACATAAAAATTGATGGACAAACAAACCCATTTTGAGGGCATTGTTTAGATGGTGCATTGTGAGAACGGAATAAAGCAGTGTTTTACTGAAAATGCAGTGGAATACTATAAAAACTGTAATATCTGGAGAAAAATGAATCCATGGATTATTTCCAGATCCATTTTAATGGGCTTTACCATCTTGTGAATTCAAATAAGAACATAAAACAATCAAGGCAACAACCAAATTCACAATATCATTGACCATACACTAAAGTCAATTGGGAAACTAATTTGGAACTAAATTTAGGATGAAGCACTCACACCATACAAGGAAGCTCCAGCTTTAAATGTTTCTTTAAAAGCAAGAGCAGCTAAGGTTGTATAGCCACCAGCAGAACCTCCAGTTATACATAGCCGTTCCCTGTCTACCTTTCCATTGTCCACCTAGATGAAAAAATATGCACGTTAGCATAACTTTGAAAATATTATTATAGCATGTGTATCCAGTAGAACATGCAAAGCAATTACAGAAGTATAAGCATTACCAAAAATTTACCACAACTGCAACAGTCATTGACATCCACAATTCCCCATTTATTCAACAAGCGTTCTCTATATTCTCTACCATAACCTTCAAAATTGATGCCCATAAAATGTTTAGTATAAAGATATCACCACATATAAATGTTAACATTTTTATCCAACAAATAAGCACAACTGCAAAACAAGCCCAGATTCCATACTTTTTTCCATAAGATAATTATCAAAGTAGAGGTGCAATGGCAGCCAAGTAACTTGTGAAACGACACCAAATTTAAAAACTCTAGGGGTCAAGCACAACCTCCACTTTGAATCAGAAAACCAGGACAGTTCTTTCTATTTATGCCAATTATGATTAAGATGGAATAGAAATGAAGGAGAAGGACAAACCAGTGCTTCCACCGTAGTTCACGTCCACAACTGCCCAACCACGACTGGTCCAGTACTGGACGCTCAAGTTTAAGATTCCACGTGTCTCGCTTGTAGGCCCTCCTGAAAAAATTCAGATGCCATGGGTCAATAATTTTTAAAAAAATATTAAAGCAAACCAATTTATTCAAAAGAAAGCATAAATTAAAATATGTACCATCAAACAAGTTCAGCAATCAGACACTTTTTCCAACTACGACAAGTTTCTCTGAATCATTTTATTGAAAAGTACTACCAATTTATTAATATGGCTTACACTTTATGCTTGACATTTATTATAAATGCTTGATATCTATTATAAAAAAAATCTCTTTAACTCAAACTTTTGAATACTAATCCAATCAAGATTACTTTGTATTGTTTATCGAAAATGAAATGCAAAGAAATATGGCATTTTTATAATGACGAGATATCTTGAACTCAATTGCATAACTGTCGAATAAAAATACTCGAAATCACATCACAGTGGTCACTTCAGAAATCTTTTCCTTCATTTTTCATCAATTGATAACAGTAAACATTAACATACAACCAAGGGCACGCACCATGGCTTTTCAACAATAATGGAGGCTTTTCTTCTTGACTAGCTTGGTAAATGGGATTTGAAGGTGGATAAAAATATGCATAGGCATTTTGGCCAGGAACTTCTGTTGGGAATTCAATTAACTCAGGCAAGCTGAAGTATGACTCGTACTTCAAACTATCAGGTGAAGATGACCAAATAATCTTGAAATCAACAACTTTGGATCCATAGTCATCTAAGTTCACCTGAAAAGACAGAAAGGATAGCTGATATTGACGAATACAATCTTGTAAAACTAAAATCACCAGCTCCTGGTGAATAAGGAAAGTGGTTCAGAGTAGAACATCCTGTAGCACCTTAGCCACTGATGATGGATGAATTGCAGATGCTCCCTCAACATATAAGCAACGGTTCCATGAAGTCTGCATGGGCAAAGATGCACAGATTAGATAGATCATCTTTAATGTCCGAGCTAAGGGCTTTTCATTCAAACTACAGATTGGAGAGAATAAGATTTGAGGAAGTACCATATGATCAATGTCCGTGAAAGGAATATCAAGTAGAGATAATGAGCTTTGAACATCATCCAGAATACCAAGAAATGATCTTCCATTCTGCCTGAAACCAAACATTCCAATAGTTTGATCACAATGAAGTTTGGTTTGCAAGTGGAAGCTCACAAAAAATTTCCAAAGAAACAAGGTTTTTCGGTAAGAAAAAAACCAAAGCAGATGCATAAAGCAAAGAAAGCAAAGCTATTGACTTTTTAAGGTTTACCTGTAAGAGCAAGCTATTAAGTTCTTTCCTTCATTGTTCTGAATAAGCTCATAGGAATTGATGCCAAAAACCCACAATGGCGTCGAGAACTCAGCATCCAGGGAATAAATTGCTTGCACCTCATTGACAGATTCAATCTGTCGTCCAAAGAGAAAGGATAATCAGTTCAGCAGATAGTTACGCCGAAGAAATGGTTGTAATGCACAAGAAGCACAGGGTCCAAGCACTTCAACATAGAATGTAATGCTTCCATAATCCTGCTTACGATTGTTTTATTTTTAATCTCATGAAAATGAGTATGATTGAAAATGTGGTCAAAGCATGCATGAATCCTTTGTCCTGCATGTGAATTTTCTCTCTTTAAGAAGCATAATCAATTAAAATTTTGTTTTCACATAAAGAAGATTACATAGAGAAAAGGGTGTACCATAGCATCAAACAACTGCCCAATTATAGAACTTACCCATTTATATAGATTCCAAAACCCACTTTTTCTATCAGTGATGAAAAATAGTTCACCTGTAGCAATGCAAATGAAAAAATCAATATATGCAATAACTTGAAGCTACAAAAATTCTGATAGGACAAAATAGCTGAATGTCATACATGCATGGCTAAAATGTTAAATATGTAATACAAATGGCAGTAGCTTCCAAGGGAATCAAGCACAAGGCTCAACTCCAAACTAGGTTTCAGGACTATGTCTCGGGAATATAATTTGAGCATTGATGTGCAGGTAACCAATCCAGAGGCCACTTTCAGAACATAAACCTTGTTGACCTAATCACTATTCTCAGAACAAACATACCACATGTTTTTTCTTTTAAGTACATGTTGCAGACAGAAGCTTCCCCCAACAGCAAATTTATCCCAGAGAATTTGCTCCCCAGCCGAGTTACATCATATATGTGAAGTTTCATGATAAAACCGACAAAATATAGTACCTTTGGAGGACCACTTGGGCTCAGTTGGAGACTCCACAAGGGTAGGATCACAACCAGCAACACAAATGCGATTGTGAACATCTCTGCATGAGAAAATTAAGAGGAATAAGCGGCATCAAGTGGTCCTGTGTGTTATTTATCTGCATTATGATAACTGAGAACTAAATTCAGCGCAGAATGTAGTATCAAGTGATTGTCTGTCCTAGAGAATGGTGACCTGAAAAGTTTGTTTTGACACAAATTTAAACTCCTAAAGTTAAGCAGGTTGTTTTTATAGCAAAGAAAACCATATTCATGCACCAAATAGCATATAACAAAAGCAAGGTGATGATGAGTCACATGGTACTGATTTAAGAATAGCACCTTGTGATAAATTGCTGATCTTCGAACAAGTTAAAGCGTTGATAGTTTTATTGAAAAGAAAGCAGAATGGTGCTGAATATCGTATATCAGCAGCAAGAAAACCAAATTTGACAACTACTGCCAAAGGAAATTCTTGAAATGCAATCATTGACAAATTATGCTTACCCATTTTCAGAAATATAGCCGACCCAGAGCTCTGTTTTATCCCATGGCATATTAGGGTGGCCCCATTCTATCCACGCTATCCGTTCGCCTTTGGGGTCTATGCGTGGGAATGCATAGAAATCATTGCCACTTACTAATACTTTTGGCTCTGAAGTCAAAATATCCAAAAAAAGGTCATTTCCTCAACATACGACCAAGAATCAAATAGTAAAACAGCTAATATTTCGAGAACAAAAGCATTTGGATAATTCTGAAAAACCAAGTTAAAAAAACAGAAAATTCTTACTCTAAGTCCATAAATCTTATTCCAACAAGTTTATACCTTCGATACTCTTGTCACTAAGGCCTACAGCAACAATTGTTGTGGTTGAATTTGTACTACTGACGCGACGATCTATCAAGAAAATCATAAATTCATCAAAAAAAATTCTTTCTAATCCAAACCCTAAATAAACAGAGATCATGAGGATCTATCTACCTTCCATCACAGTAACAAAACGATTGAAGCGCAAATCAAAGACCCCGTCAGCATAAGAAACCACGGGACCGCCATAGTCCGGTGTAAGCGGCACAGGAGAAGAATCTACTGCATGGACTATCAACAAATTGAAAAAAAAAAAAAAGTGAAAAGTAGCAGTTGATGAGTAAGTAATAGCTCATTCGACCTTTCGATTTGATTGACTGCTTGTAAAGCCGCTGATCCTTGTAATTAGAGTAAATGACAGTATCTCCTGATATCGTGAATGCGCCACCACCATACTCTTGAGCCGTTGTTCTCACCGCAAATTCTTTCGGTGTAATATCGGTGGGTTCTTCTCCCGGTTTGTCGGCTTCTCTCACAAGAACCGCTCGCCTGATCAAATTACCATAATACCATCCAAAATCAAGTCACGAGACGAGAAAACTGAAAACAGTTAAGTATATTTTGTGCAAGGGTTACGAGTGTACCCAGATTCAGAGGGGCGGGATTCGACCCAGAAGAGGTGACCGTGGTCGTCAACGGCGATTCCGCCGAGTCGTTTGGAAGCGCCAGAGACGACGTCTGCGGTGATTGGGGATTTCCATGAGCCGTAAGGGGCAGTGATTTTGTCTTGTTTGGCTGTTGCATCAGCTACCTGTGTTGAAGAAGCCATGGTTTTGAAAGTAGGCCGCTGTAGCTGTCTTTTAGGAGAGAAGTTAGTGATGACTTTCCTTTGTGTGTAGTTTCTGTTGAAGAGGCTGAAAGAGTGAGAAGATGAAGAAGATAAGCGAGTAAGAGTGAGTGACGACAACTGAGAAAACCATTGACTAGCGTTTGTCAAACCCATAAACAAATAAATAAATTGGACTACTAGTAGTATACAAAGATTAGTATTATTTATAGCAATAAGTGGTTGGTTTACTTGATTGAGATTCTCTCTTCCAACTTTTCCGTCATTCGTTCACCCTCTTGCTTCAATTCTCTGATAATAAAGTGGAGTCAGTCCCATTAGAGAAGCATTTCGAACTCGTCTCTTGCTTCCTCGCTGTGGACGCCATTTCTCTAATCAATCAAATCTCAGAAACAACAGTTGTGTGACCAGTCGAGACCATCATCTCTATTTCTCGTCACAGTCATAGCAGCGTCACCATTCAGTAAAAGGGTTTCAACCAAGTTGTGCCTATCATGGAACCGTGAGAAGAAAATGATCATTTCTCCCCTTCATTAAAATTAACTACAACAGGGAGATGCCTAGCCATATGATGCATCCACTTAGGGTGTTCGATTTTTGTAATTCTCGATTAATTTTCTAAAAATGAGTGATAGCTTGGGGATCACTATGGAGAGGTGAATAAATGTTGTGGAAGCAATATGGAGACAAAAGTCCAGATAGAACTGGTTCAAAGTAAAATATAGAAACACTAGATTTTTGCATCTTGCAGCAAGCATTAGGAAAGGTCGAAATACCATTACAAGGACTAACCATGATGGAATCAATCACTCTTCTCCACATGATATTAAAGTTGCTGCTGTTTCCTTTTTCTCAAGACTCTTCACCAAAGCTCATGCTGAGAGGGTTATATAGGAGTTACGAGTTTCAAGTATCTTTCTTCAGATGAATCTAATTAGCTAGAACATGATGTTTGAAATTTGAATGAAGGAAGTAAGAAGATGGTTTTATGATTGCGAATGAAGTGGTTCATGGGATTAAAGAGAAGTGGTCGTGACGGCCTGACGGGTACATTGTGAAAGTTGAAGCTTTTGATTCCGTCTTCGAGAAATACTTTGAAAAAATGATGACATGCATGGGTATTGGCCAAAAAAATAAACAGAGATCTCTTATACATGAACGCATTTCAAGTTCATATCTTTCCATTTCCATTAATGGCTCTCCAAGTCACGAATTTGGAGTTGAGCATGGATTACATCAAGATGATCACCCTCTCTATTTGATATTAGCAGCAGAAGAACTGTTATTTCAAGGGCATTGATTATGGTTATAGAGACTATCTCACCCATTTACAGTACACAAATGATACTCTTGTTTTTGTTCCAAATGACTGCAAATCTTTGATCCATATAGAGAGGATTTTGAGATGGTTTGAGCTAGCATCGAGGTTGCAAGGAAACTTCTATAAAAGCTCCCTAGTAGGAATTAACCTGGATGATGATTTTACAACAGTATGGCTAATACAGTCCACTGTAAAAAGGGAATTACACATTCTTTTAGGAGCCAACCCCAGAAGAATATCAACCTGGCAACCAGTGATCTCATGGATCCATGCAAGGCTAGGATTATGGAAAGAAAGGTTAGTAACAAAATAAAATAAAATAAAAAGCTCCATTCCAATTTCCATTGGGTCAGGTCGGGTTTCTCACCTTCTTCATCTCAGCCCACCTTGGATTGGGTCCGATTCGACTTTTGACCACAGGACGAGCTTTCTATTCTTTCTAGCATTCTAATATATTTATGTATAGTCAAATAGTTGTCTCCTATTGAATATAATAATTTAATGCTATATATATATAAAAGAAAAAAAATGATTTATTTACGCAACTCAGAACGGGTTTACAACCTGTTTGGTTACGTAGGAGCGTCCACATTTCCTACGGTTCTATTGTTTCAAGCTGTTTGGTTAACAGCTACCCACATTTTCAAACTCCATGGGACCCACACAAATTGCGTTCCAAACATAGGATAAGCAAAAGCAACTCGCAATTACTTTTGCCGTGGCTTCTGAACGAGTTACTTTTGTTGTGGCTGCTGTTCAAAAAACGCTGCAACTTTTACCAAGAAATTAATTAGCCCGATATGTCCTCAACATCACGGTCGTTTTTCTTGTGTTTGTACTTTATATGCCTGTAAATAGTCTTCGTTCACAGGTCTTATAGTGACATATAAGCTTTCTTTTGTAAAATATAAACTGAAGGTTTTCTTTGTCTAAACTTCTACCAACTATAATGCTCTATACATCACATATTAATATGTTATCATTATCTTCGTTGGCATTAAAATTGAAGAAATATTTGTAATACTAGGCAATGCAAACATTGGCTTCCATTCATGATGGCATTAAAGTTGTTGCATTCAACAAGTTTGATAGTCATCCTGATTTTTGTTCCTTCAAATACTTTTCTTGATGTTGTTCCACAATCACAAACAACTAGACATCAGAAGGCGTCGCGTATAAATTATATTTGTGATGACATTACAAATAGTTTGATGGGACAATAATATTTAATTGTAATAACAAATCACGCTTTTATTATTTTTCCGGTATTTATGTGAACAAAATATTTTATTTTCTCTTAACACAAAGAATTATTTTATTTATGTTCTTTTTCGTCATTTTGGGTACAAAAACAACCACAACCACAAGTTTAACCAAACATATTTTTAATAATAATAAAATCAAACAACATTTTTAACCAAACACTTAAAATATATACACAAACCACAAAGAAAATATCTTTTTAAAAAATTATTTTTTTTCTAACTGCAACTACAATAATTACAGCAAAAACAAACAGATGAACGGCATGATGACGGTGCCCTCCTACTTCATCCATAATTAAATAAAGTAAATATTGGTTTCTTTAAAGACAAATATCCACCTGTCATTCGGCAAATTACCATCAATACACTCTGAAAAATAATTATTTAATTTTTAACCTGTAATTGTACTAGAAAAGGAATTGCCGATGTTAAATCGAGAAGAGAAAATGACGGATGTTCAGATACGTAGAAAAATATATGATCAAACGACTGGGACTTGGAGGATGACAGAGTGGGATTGATTAGGAAAAAACGAAGCAGAGAAAAAAAAAAAAAACAGAGAGAAATAGTAAAAAAGTAAACAAACGCTAAGAAAATTAAAAAAAAAAAAAAAAAAATTGGAGGGTATGTGAATTTAAAGGACCTCACAAATAAAAGAACTAAAATCTGCAAGCTTTTATTTGCTGCCACATAGCAGGCATGAGAAACACATAGTTTGTTGATTAACATAATTTCTTTTTCTTTTTCAATGAAAAAAAGAAAAAAGTGTGTTCTTGTTTTAGGATGTACATGATTTTTTTTTAAAAAAAATGAATAAATACATCAATATTACAACTATTTTTCATAAAAAATTAAAACTATAATTTATATAATAATTTATATATTTAGTATCTCGGGGTCAAGCTTTGAGAATTTTAATTTTAAAGGTAAAAGAATTATTATATTGTGCTTCAAAGTGTGAGATGTCAAGAAATTCATTATACCATAGTTAAGTTTATTTCTTTCTTTTAAGGAAAGCCAACTAATTTAACTATGCAAAAAAGCTGCTTAAAGACAATGTTACCCTCGAATAATTCAAGAATGATAAATGAACTTCGTAAAAAAACCTATTCAACTCTTCAATATATTAGTTCATTTAATTTTTTTTATGAAGAGAAAAATCATTATTTTACTATTTCAATCCACACTAAAACACAAAATTTATATAGTAAAGTTTATTATAATATTATTTTGAAAAAAAGTTAAAATTGAGTGGTGTTTTATAATAAAAATTCTAAAACTTATTTGAGAATTTAACTAAAGAATATATGTAGTATATTTTACTTTAATGAATTTTAAAGAAATGAAAGTTTAATTTAAGAAAAAAAATAAAAAAATAGGCTATCTATGTGACCCTAGGTGGCTCAACACACCTAACCCATTAAAAATAAGCTCGGGCATATAGGCCTACCAAGTTATAATAGTACACACGCATAGACCTTTATTTTTTAAAAAATTAGGTAAACGATGCGTTGCTCATCTAATTTTTTTTAAAAAACTAAAAAACAGATGATGCATCATTTTTTGGTTAGTTTAAGATGATTAGTTTTTGATCATTGGGGAGGTGACCGGAAAATCGAATTGAGATTTTTTGAACTTAAAAACTTAAATCTTAATCTATTTTCACTTAAAAACACATAAATAAACACTTTTATAACCTCTGCACAATAATTTATCAAATAAAAAAACACTAAAATCAATTTAAAAACACAAAATTAAACTAAAAATAAAAAACTTCTCTCAATCCTTATCTACTTTTTTGGCAATATGTGAGGGAAAAGTATTTTCATGGAACTCTCCCTCTTTGGTTATTAGGACGTGGATAACTTTCACTTTTTCTTTTTCTTTAGCTTTCTAATATCTTTTTTTCTTTCTCGTCTCTTTAGCTCGGAGATTTAAACATGAAAATGAAATTTTAAATCAAAATATAAAATTATATATATATATATATATATATATATAAAAAGCCAAACTTGAAATTTTGAAAAATTAAGAGGGCCAAAGACGCTTCTTATATACAATAATGAGGAAGAAAAATGGGCTGCAATTTTTTTTGTTTTCAATGTTGTTCCCTGAAGTTTTAATTATTTTAATCAATAAAATCAAATTATATTTTGCTATAATGGAAACTAAGAGGAAATACACTGTAAATTCTACAATATTTTAGGTTTTTATAATATTATTTCACAGCAGTAAAATAATGATAAACTCAAAAGAAAGTGAGCAACAATTTCGTTAGCATGTTTCTAATTGAATTAATTTAGATATTTTAATGAAAATCTCATATTTGAAATTATTTTAAGGGTAAAGAATTGAATTTTAAATGGTATTCAACCTCTAAAAATGATACCAAAAAATTAGAGATCAAGCCCTTTAATCTCCTACACTAAAAAAAGAAAATTAATGTTAAAACTATATTTTCCAAAATATTCATTTACCTTTTTTTTTTTTTTTTTTAGAGATAGATCTTTCAAGGAATAAAATAAAAGTTATAAGGATAATATAATAAATTAAATGAATTAAATTCTTTCTATTCTAAGAATGTAAATTTAATTTATTTATCAATTGAATTTAAGCTGAAAACTATAGAATCGATTCCAAAGAAATTGTAAATTGACCCAGCAACTCAACATTCTAAATTCTGAGTCAAATGGCATCAAATATTTAATTGAAGATAGCTATCCTAACGGCTACATGCCCGTGCCAAATTATGGATAAAATAGGGTGGAAGCAAGTAGCATGTCTCGCCAATCGGCAAATCGTCAGCCTTTTCAGTCAGATTTTTTTATTGCAGCAAAAATCTTCTAATAAAAAAAAACTTCGGAGCAGCAGATTCAGATAATCTGGTTCTGGAGCAAAAAGCCAGTTAGTGGGTTTCTTCTATGAATCTTCGTTTCCTAGTGGGTTGATATAACTTGAAACCTCTCCCCTTCTCTCTCTTTCCTCTCGCTGCGTGAGTGCTGAAGCATTAGCTGAAGTATAAACCTATCTCTCTACACTTGGATGGCCCATGGCTACTTGCAGATTGCGTTTACGCCCTGATTAGGCTCTTCTTTTTTGTTCAATGAACTTCAGATAATCACCACATACGCTTTTATTACGAGACAAACAAGAATTTTGGTGTTGTCTTGTTTGATTACGCGAAGGGGCCAGGAGACGAGAGATGGAAAATCAATCACGCAATATCTTATCTCTGCCACAATAATTACAAGGCAACGACAAAGGCAGCTTAGATTTTACACTTCAATTAATTTCGAAGCTCTTTCTATAACATGCATTTTCGTAAAATAAAAATAAAATTGAAAGACTAAAAAGTTTCTAAAATTGATCATAAAAGATTTTCCAGGCCAAAAGCATCCAATCCATCCCTTAGGGCTACCCACTGAATAGTTTTTAATAGTATTGAAGTGATCTTGATGGATGATCTGTACCTTAAGATAAGTTAGGCTCCATCGATGGAATTTGACCTCTCCTTCATCCTTGCAATAATATGTACATGTAAACCTACTTTGCTGTAAACCTACTTTGCTGGTTGCTCTTATTATCGAGGATTTTCGTACTTTTGTCCAGTCTGCTCATTGGATTGAAAATTCCAATTATGGGACCTATTTCAAAAATTTCTTGGATAAGTTCTGCTGCCGCGGAAGTACAAAAACAATAAAATAATCGCAAAAAGAAAGAAGAAGATAGACTCAAACTGCAACACGTTTCTTTAAATTTTAATTTTTTTAAATTTAAAATAATTTTTTTATATAATTTTAATTGTTTTGATGTGGTGATATTAAAAATAATTTTTTAAAAAATAAAAAAATTATAATATATTTTAGCCATTAAATTCGTCTATTGTGACTAATTTTTTTTTAAACTGATAAATTTTATTGGAATAAACAAAATTAAGGATTTATCCAAATCCTAAAGTAAATCAAAATTCTCATCCAATTCATATTAACTCAAAACACATATAATCCACATATGCATAGTGTCAACCTCTAACACTCACAAATTGAATAATTGTTGGATTTAATATAGACAAGTGATCCAGAGGATTTTTTTTAATAGCAAAATAAATATAATTAATTTTTAATTAAATAATTTTTTTAGCTTATATCAATTGGATGGAAACCAATATTTATTTATAGAAAAGACCTGATTAAATCATGATTTTTTACTTAATTAATATATTTTGAAGTTTACTTTCCCCATACCTCTAGGTGTAAAAAACAAATCTCCCATGGCCCATAGGTTTATTTTCCTTTTTCTTTTAATCCTCGAAATGGGTTAAGAGGGTGTTTAGAAGTGTGGTTGTGGTTATTTTTCAAAATGCTTTTCATTCAAAAAAATATGCAAATAATATTTTTTTTATTTTTTAAAAATTATTTTTGAGATCAGCGTATCAAAATGATTTGAAAACATTAAAAATATATTATTTCAAAATAAAAAAAAATTTCAAATTTTTTCAGAAACGCTTTTAAAAAGCACTCCCAAATAAACACATTTAACCTTAAAAGTGCTTCCTACCACAATCAATTTCCATCCATTTGATCATTTCAAAGGACCCCATTTTAGACACTAACTGGTACATATGGACAGTCCTGTTCATTAAACATATACATGTACTTTACTTTAAGGAACAACTCAAATACTCTTGTAAAAGAAATTTAGTTAGATCAGAATTTAATGCGATGATTTTCCAACAATTATAAATAGGTATTAAAGGCTATAGTTTTCGGATCCCTATGACTTGAAATGCAGACAACAAGAAATTTACCTAGCTTTACATGAGCTAGTTTTGCACTTCTCTGTTGCCTGAAACACCTGTACCGAACAAGAGTATGGTCTGACAGAAAATGAGAGTAGATTGAGAGTTAAAGGAAGAGTCACCCCTCAAGCAAAAACAAAATTTCCATGGAGAAATGAATTAAGGAAAGATGAGCTGCACCTCAATAATTAGTGATAATTAGGGATGAGGGTTTAACAAAGGTTATTTTATTAATCTAGCACAATTTGATAAAAGTTTTTAAAAAGTAGCAAAGGAAAGAAAAGTATTTAGAAAATAACACACTTTCGACCCATATTCCATCTCCTCATGTGGAGAAACTTGTGTTGGATTAAGTTTAATGATTGGATGTGTTATACTCAAGTACCAATCCATGTATTCTTTTTTAGAAATTAAAAGATGTATCTTTCTAAAAATTTCTTCATGTATCTCATATCGATATATACTACGGCCCGAACAATTAATAAAATGCAACTGATCACTCGTATATATATCAGACGGGATGTGTTGTTTAAATCTAAATTATTGTATACTACAGCCCGAGCAATGCATCTCAACAAACTCAAAAAATATGATTGAGACAACTAATGCCCATAAATCTATGGTTGATGTGCATATAACAGAAGCAGCTACCATATCATCTTTTAAATAAGGATTTCACATAACCTATTGAAACATCAACAATGAAATTATTTCTCATCATTTACCAACATTAATCCATGAAAGATTATTTCTCAATATTTATAAATTTCAAAAAAAATTCAACATCAACCTATACAATAATTTCTAACATTTATTATTATCCAAAAAATTATACATCAACTCAAGAAGGATTAAACTTTGTTTTGGGTGATTGAAGGTTGTTTTTTCTTGGGTTTTTTTTTCGATTTCTAGGGTTTTTTTTCTTAGGAGAGGAGGCCATGAAGAAAAAAATATATATTTATAAATGCATTGTAAACATGATTCAGAATTATAATTTTGTTATGATACCGTTATTCTGAATCATGCCTGTTAAAGAATTGTTATTGAGAATAACAATTGAATTACAATTTTTATTTAAATTATTATTTGAATAGTAGTAGTTATTCAACACCATGGTTTCAAACTGTGGTTCTTTACGAATTATGTTATTTTTCCGAAATTTTTTAAAACTGTATCATTTTCTATGAACTTTCTTGAAAGTATGTTCGTTTAAAAAAAAAAATATTCTTTAGCAAAGCTTTAAGAAGTGACGCTGACGCTATCATAGAGGGACATGATTGAGCCAACATTACCAGATTCCCTTTATCATCTTTTGGGTTTTTTCCTTCCTCCCTTCCCCAACATTATGTGGTCCGATTTCTCTTATCCTATCGCATTCAATCCCCTTCTTCTTCTTTTTCATCACTAAACCTGGTCACATCAAAGCTTTAGTACTGATTTTCCCTTCTCTCTCAACTAATTTGGAGGTTCTTTCTTTTCCCTTCCCCACTTCGAAAAGATTCCAATGACAATCCAGCCAAAGTGACCAACCACCTTCCTAACTCTTCTTTTTAATTCCTACACCTCCCTCTATATGTATCTTATAGTTTGTCAGTAGCTCAAAGCCCCAAACTCACCATCACCCTTTATTTTTCCTGAATTTTTTAGCATATGCTATAGCAAGTCCAACGATGCCACCAGTACATTCTAGCCCATACTTCCAAATGGACAATCAAGCCATATTATCAATGCTCCGGCACACTGCTGCAGGAGAGAAACGATCAAAATCTAGTAGCAGTGGGCTTCTTAAAATGTTCAAGTTCTTCCCCATGTTAACCTCAGGCTGCAAGATGGTTGCACTATTAGGCAGACCTCGTAAAGCTTTACTCAAGGACAACGCCACAACAGGTACCATTTTTGGTTATCGTAAAGGTAGAGTTAGTCTAGCCATACAGGAAGATCCTCATTGTGTGCCGAGGTTTGTTATAGAGCTACCGATGCACTCAAGTCTATTTCACAAAGAAATGGCATCGGATATAGTAAGAATCGCTTTAGAGAGCGAGACCAAGACACATAAAAAGAAACTATTGGAGGAGTTAGTTTGGGCTGTGTATTGTAATGGAAGAAAGGTTGGGTACTCTATTAGGAGGAAGCAAATGTCTGATGATGAGCTTCATGTTATGCAACTTCTGAGAGGTGTTTCTATGGGTGCTGGTGTGCTTCCTTGCCCAAATAATGTGAAGGAATCAGCTGATGGGGAATTGACATACATAAGAGCCAGATTTGAGAGAGTGGTTGGATCTAAAGACTCTGAAGCTTTGTACATGATTAATCCTGATGGTGCAGCAGGACCAGAATTGAGTATTTTCTTTGTAAGGGCTCGTTAGAGAATTCGTTTGTGTGACATTCTAGGTGTTGTTTGTAAACTTAATTTTTCTAATCATAAGCACCATAAAAATATCCTATTGACCTCTTTTCCTGTTCTGTGCCAAGAGCACACATGTTGTGGTCATGCAGTTTGATGGAGTTGAAAATCTAGAAGAAAATTAATCACTCTGCCTGGAAATTTTTATATCTTGTCGGCATGCCTGCAGAGCCAATTTCACAGGCTCTCTGTTACTAGTGAATGTACTGATACAACATGCCATGATTAAATTTCTACCTTGCAAGTCTTAGAATTTGCCAGAACATAATGATGTATCCGAGTTATAGGTCTATCAAAAACGGACCCACTTGATTCTATATAACATGACAAGACATCCGAAGTACTTTCCACCCGGAGGTAGTGAGACCAAAGGAAGAGAATGGGTGCCTCTTCTCGGCCGATCGGAGAAAACCAGTACAGGGGTCGAGTTGGACATCCTAGGTCAACTCAACCTACCCCCAACTACAACGAGGATAAATCATATCAGTATTAAAAGGATATTTGACAATATGTAATCATTACTTTTTAAATAATTTTTTTTATCAAAATATATAATTAATGATTTTTTTTATTTTTTAAAAATTATTTTTAATATTAATATATTAAAATATTCAAACCATACAAATTATATTAAATTTTTAAAAAAAATTAAAAAATTTTAAAAACACATGAAGAGTTGGTCTTGTCAAGTGAAAGATGCCTTCGAGCATAGCATTTCACCTCAACAATGATCCACCAACCTTTAGAAGTCTAAATGATGATCTCTAATAATATGATGCAAGTAAATGGACCCTTTTTGCACTCGTCTCAATGCAAGTTGTGATGTTCAATCGTTATATAAACAGTTATGAACTCATAGGTAAGAGATTCCAAATCTTTGCAATATTTCTTCGACCTCCTCCTTCACATAAAAGTATTTTTTGAGTATGTTTGGTAGTGTGGTAATAATTATTTTTCAAATAATTTTTCGTGCTGAAATATATGTTAATAATGTTTTTTTATTTTTTAAAAATTATTTTTGACATCAGTACATCAAAACGATCCAAAAATATAAATCGCACTCAATTTTAGTAAAAAAAATTAAAATTTGATCAAACGCAGGTTCAACCAGAGAGCCGAACAGGCTCCACAACCACATTTAGCTTCCTCCTCGTACAAACTTAATCATTGGAGGGTCTCTCAATTCTTCAAAAAAAGACTTGTTTTGCAGGCATGCCAGTTCTTCAGACATCTTTTTCAGCAAAGGAATCTCCATATTAACTATGATGCGGAAGCTTACTCTCATCTATCTGAAATCCATAACCTCATCAACTAAAGCCTTGTAGACTTGTGGCAGTAGCTCATTCAATAGAGAGATTAAATTATCAGAAACATTCCAAAGCTATTCAGTTAGCTAGCTTGACAGAAAAAAGAAACAGAGAGAGAGAGAGAGAGAGAGAGGCCAGAAAGGTGACTTTTCAGTTTTTACTCTTGGGATTTCAACATGAAAACTTTTCGATAACTTATGAAATAAGACTTTATGTCAAAACATAAATCTTCTTACTGCCATGCATATCTTTGAGGAAAGGCTATCCTTTTCAGACTGACGGGTTTTTGTGCTGAAGTAATCTTCAATCAAATATTCGTATCAGTAGAATTTTAAAAATGCCCCTTTCATGTTGTTGAGCTACAAAAGGCTCCCTCATCTAGTTAAATCTTTTTGGCAATGAGTGGTGGTGAGAAGAAATATATATTCACTCCTATGGAAAGTCGAGTTTACTACAAATGTACAAGATTCTACAGGGAGTACGAGCCAACTAATAGTAAGTGCAGTGTTCATTTTTAAGAAAATCAAACTAGCAGAAACTTGGCAATATTGAGCGCCTCTCCTCTTAAACAAATTCTCACCTCGGCTAGCCGAGCAGGAAGACATTCAAATGAAGAGGTTGCAGCAGATAATTAGTTGCCCTTTATTCATTGAAAAACTTGCCCTTCTATCATTCTCACTTCCAGTACTTCCGAGGCCCATTTTCTCCATATGGAGCTTCTGTGAGCAACAAAAACCCAATAGGCGTGAGACTACTACACCTGCTTCGGTTTTCATGCACAATCGGCCCAAACCAGCTTTAGTAGATTTTCGGCATGCCCTATTATTTGTAACGCTTCCATGATTTACCTGTAGAGTAGAAATTCTAGATTGACCCACGGTTTTTCTTTCGTTTTTGTTCAAAAAAAACATATGGACTCTATGTTTTTACCCTCAAGGGTGAGTATTATTCCACGGAGAAGACTGGGCCGCCGGCATTATCTGTTAAAAAATGAGATTGACTTAAAATATATCTTTGTCAGGCCAATGTCTTTCATGGGATGGGTTAAATCTCTAAGAGGCACTCGTTGAGGATGGTGATCAAAATGGATTAATCACGGGCTTGCGGCTCAAATTAGTTGGTGCCAGATGAAAAGGGCCCGAATTAAGTCACCGACGAGCCCAATTATAAACGTTCCAGACTTCCAGTTGTACCGCACCTTATCCAACCATGCAAACGAAGGGACCTACCAGACCCCACCAGAACAAAATCCAACCATGCAGACGCCTTCCTTCCTTAATCTTCTTTTCCTGCTTTCTTTTCTTGTTCAGGTAAAAATAATACACAAAGCGCCAACAATTTTACGATGATAGGAAATAATTCGTAATATTTTACTAGTTATTCTTTCAATTTCATTTAAAAAAAAATATTAATAAAAAGAGACCAGAAAACTTGTAAAGATATTCTTTTCGTTTTTTACAAGTAATGGATTTTTTTTCTTTTTATATTTGTTTTATTTTAAATGAATCTCAAAAATTAATTAATATAATATCACTAATTATTTCATGATGATGATAAAAATTTATAGTGATAACATGAAAATACAATAAAACAACCCTTTTTTGTTACATTATAATCAAATAAAATTAAAAGGATTCATAATTGGGATACACAATTCCAAGTTGATATATATTTTTATCATATTTAGTGAGTCATAAGTTTTATATTTTTTTTATTTTTATAATTGGTTTTTTTTTTTAAGGTGGGTTAAAAATATAACTAATAAAATGTCATTGGTTCGGCCCTGAAATCCATAAAATTTTCCAGTTAATATTTCTTTTAACAAAATTTATTCCATAACTCTAGGTTTTTTACCGAGTGAATGATCCTAGATGATCTACGAAAACACCCCCAGCATATTAATATTCTAATATATTTAGATGACTCTAATAAACAAAATTAATTTAATACTACCCTCAAAGTTTGAATCCATAAAACTAATTAAATAACGAAGTGTGTGTTTTTACTTATTTTATCATGCTTGTGACTTGTTTTAATACAAAATTTAAAATCCACTTATTAAAAAATAAATAAATCAAAGTTCACTTTTTCCTTGCCTTGCAATAGCGAGTGTTGCTGAAATGAGTGAACGTCGATTAATGGTATCACATGCTAATTAATGTTGTTCTCTTGTGCTGGGGCTTTATCATTTTATGTCGTGCGTGGATGCATGATGTACATCCCTTGATAAATAGTGACGAACATGAAAAAAAAGACAAGAAATCCAAAAAAAAAAAAAACGTTAATTGTTGTCACTGAAAATCACGTTTTAAAATGTGAGATGTAAAAATCACGTTTTCTCATTAGAAGTTCATGTAACCCAAGTACCTAATAAATGATTAGAATGAATATGAAAAGCAAGATTAAAAAAAAAAACACAGTTCCTCATGGTATGGAACTTCTAGCTGTTTTGAAGTGTGGTTTTAGTTGTTTTTTAAAGTATTTTTAATTTTAAAACGTATCAAATATATATATATGTATGTATATATATATATATATATTATTTTTTAAAATCATTTGTGAGATTAACGTATCAAAACAATCCAAAACATAAAAAAATATTAACAAAAAAAATTAAATTTTTTAAAAATACAGGTTGACCCGCTTTTCCAAACGCTTTCTTAAATTAGCTAGACTTTGTCCTTTTCTTCTCAGCTTGATTCTACATAGAGCAAGGTCTATTTAAAAATATAATTAAAATTATTTTTTAAAAATATTTTTCTTTTGAATATACATAAAACTATTATTTTATTTTATTTTAAAATTATTTTTCATATCAGCACATCAAAATGATTTAAAAATATTAAAAAATAATAATTTTTTTTAAAAAAAATCAAATCAACCTAAATGTGTCACAAATAAAATAAAATTAAAATGGTTCGTATTTAATCGCCAGAAGGGGGCAGGGCAAATATTGACGAAGCAAACAACAAGGAAGATCAACAAACTATAGCCAACGGCAATAGCTAACCAGTTCAAGAAAAGCACTAACTACCCAATCCAACGTGGTCGTGGGAATAAAAAATAAAATAAAAAAACCAATGACGGTGTTAAACCGACCAAGAAATGGATTGGAGGGGAACATGCTGGACACCGCTGCCGTCAACAAATCAAGTGGCTCAGTTTTTTTCCTGATCAGATTGAAAATATGTCTTAACAAAAAATAAAAGCAGCCCACTTGCTAGCAGACAATTATAGAAGTGAAGCGTCCGTCCGTCCGTCCGTCCTTGTCTTGTGATTTGCTGCTTGAAAACTATGGAAAGCAGTCGGTGAATGGGTATGATGCCAGCTGGACTTATCAACTGCTTCTCCGTGAAGTTACTTCACAGGTCCACTATAAGACTCCAAAATCCATTAAATATTGCCACGTCGGCGGCTATGATGCCGTCATGATGGTGATTCGTTTTATATTTCGGGGTGGTTGCTTAGTTTTCAAGCCAAATATTTTTTTGTGTAGATTTTTTTAGTTGGTTTTAAATTTTAATGTTAAAAATAATTTTTTTAACATAAAAATGTTTTTTTAATATATTTTTAAATAAAAAATATTTTTTAAAAAATCTAAATTTGTTAATACCCTATTCATCATTGCAGAGCGCGTAGTCTACAGTCTCTACTCGCTGTATCCTCATCGAATTTTTTTTAACAACTTGCAAACTTTCCTTAACATTGTGGAAGCAAAAAGAGGCGGGGAGATAAAATAACGGAGAACAAAATGACGAATGGGAAGACAAAAATTCGCAGCAAAGTAGATTACTATTATGCCCTTGTATTTTTTATTAAGGCCACATTTAAAAGGGTCAAACTGATATTTTAATGAATTGTCTATTCTCTCCCTCTCTCCAGATTGAAGAGATTGGTTTGTGCGGGAAATGGTGGAAAATTAAAACTAAATTAAAAAAAAAAACATTTTGTGAAATCATTGTTCACGTGAATTATAGTAACGCCATATTTAGTTTATTTTTCAAGTACAACTAAATATATAAAAAAATCCATTTTCTTGAAATCCATTTTTCATAGAATTTATTTATTTATAAAAAAAACAACTTTTCAACTAACAAATGGACCTTAATTACTTTTCATATTTTTCCTGCACTTCATCTTTACTGAAAAAAGCATATTGAAAATAATCTGAGAATCTTAACCTATTTCCTAGAACAGTTTTGGGTTTAAAAATTAGGTTTGCCTCCTAAGTTTCTATTCCATTGTCAACGAACGTGGATAATCTCCACTTTCCCATTGGATTGAAAGCCTAACAACACATCAAAACATAGAGGAATTGAAAGCTCAAACCTCACATGGCCTACAGTATTCAGTCACGAAAATGAAAAACAGGCTAAGGAGGGGATGCCATTGGTGGGTTTTCTGAGAGAAGGAAAAGGCTCGTGATCAGGGGATCCACAGTTTTTCACAAGAGATGGTTTTCGAGGAAGTTGTTTGGTATAAAGGTGCTTGTTTGAATAAGTGGGTGCTGGATGATAGTTTCGAGGCTAAGTTCTCTAGGTTCTTTTTTTTAATTACGTTTATTTTCCCGAGGAAGGTAGATCCGAACATTTAATAAATCACTCTCAAGAGATGGGTTGAATTTCTTTTTTTTTTCATAATTGATGTTTCGACTTTAATTTTTATTGTTTGAGTTGTTCATCTATTAATAACATTATAATAAGTACTTCGATGGATGTAGCTTAAGAATTTATTAGTTTATCTATTAAGAGATGACATAGAATCTAAAGCCTCGAAGGAATACCAGGATTGATATCACTTGTACATCATGTCACCAATTATAAAAGTATTTGTTTGATTTTCTGGTGAAAAGATGGTTTTGAAAATCTTAAATATTTTATTTGATTTTTTTTAATTTAATTTTTAATTTAATTTTAATTTTTATGATTGTTATTTGTTTTTTTGTTATTATTTTTTTAATTAAAATTTTTTATCTATCAAATTTGATCCACATTCTTTTTATTGTTACTTATTTTATTTGAAATAATTTATAAAATTGTAATTATTATTATTTTAATTTCATCATCTTTCAATTTTTTTTATTTGTTAGATTTTATCTCCACTAGTATTATTTATTTTATTTAAGATAATTTATAAAATTAGATTTTTTTTTAATTTCATTATTATTCAACTTTTTAATTTGTAATATTTATTTCTTATTATTTTAATAAATTTGAAAAAAATAAGTTATTTTCCATAATATAACCAAATACTGGAAAATATTTTTCAATTTATTTTTCATTACATTACTATATATCATAAAATAATTCACTTTTCAGGAAAATCACTTTTCAAGAAAAAAAACTTTTCAACAAACAAATAAACTTTAATTTTTCACATCAATGGTTTTTTTTTTTTGACAACCCAAAGGAATATTATGTATTTTTCTACTGTTAGTCAATCATGAAATTTCCGGATTTTTTTTTAAATATTATTGGATAACACTATAATTATGAAAGATCTTAGAAACTTAATCGAGATACTTTGATCTGTAATTTATCCATCTTTGGTGTGGGATGGAGAATAATAAAATGGATTAAAAGAAAACAAAGCAGGGAGAGATCTTGAACATTTTTTAACCAACCATCATAACATGACGACAGTATATCTTTAAATAGTCAACATATTCGATCTTCAGTTCACACTGCGAAAAAGAAAACACCAACAATCGACATATTTTCGACCGATCGATTTGGTGTTTTATATATATATATATATATGTTATATATATATATATATATATATATATATATATATATATATATATATGAAGAAGAAGAGCAAATAATGTGGCTGTGAGTGAGGTAGACGATGAAGAAAAAGAGAAGAGTGGAGTTAGTAGCTTTTGTTGAATAAAACAGCAAAGTCAAAGGGATTCAACTGGAATCACGTGAGATTCGTACAGGCTGGTTGTGGGACCTTCCTACGTGGAAGTCATCTCTTTAAAAAAAAAACCTCTATAATTTATTAGTCCTTGGTTGTAACAGTAGCTCTTTTTGAGCGGTTCTCTAGATGTTACGGATTCGTACTCAGGGCGTGTTTGCTTGGGTTTGTGTTTAAAAAGATATTTATAATTTTTTTTAATTTAAAAATTTCAGTATATTAATATTAAAAATAAATTTTAAATAATAATAAAATATTATTTTAATATATTTTTAAATAAAAAACAATAGCTGTCGTCATTACAAATTATTAACAATCCCTATTTTATCAGCTGTAAATGAAGCCAACTAGTCAAAAAGGTTTCGGCCCCTCTTTCCGTTTCAAAACGTTTGTATTGTGTTAAACAGCTCTGTCCTTCCTGTCATGTTCTAAACGCTCGCCTCTCTCTCTCTCTCTCTCTCTCTCTCTCTCTCTCTCTCTCTAATAATGCTTGTAAAGGAAAGGCACTGTGACTGTGAAAAACTGTCGAGTACGAGGCCGATTTTCTTAATTTTCCTTTTCTACACCGATAAAATATTGCCCTGTCTCGCCCGAATCCCAAAACTGCCCCTCAACCTTAACCCTGAACTTATTTCGATTGGTGATTCTTACGTTTGAGAGCAAGTCCTGGATATCGTTTTATAAAGCTCTGGCATGGTGAGTGCTTTACTACATTCACTCAAGATTACTAAATATTGTGGCATGTAGTTCAAGTATGAGTTTAAAAACTACTTGATTATTTTACTTTAGATATTCTTTTTAATTTTAATATATATATATATATATATATATATTAGTGTCTTATTCTTTTTCTAACATGCAATTATAAAACTGTTTCCAATTGCTTTTCAAATATTATTTTATAAAACTTTAATTTTTTAGTTAAAATTAAATTTTTAATATTTTTAAATTGTTTTTATATGCTATATCAAAAATAATTTTTTAAAAATAAAAAAATATATTATTTTAAAATAAAAAAAAGTAATGATATGCCGAAATCCCCAACAATCTCCCATTCTCCTGCAAAAATTATAATCGTGTGCTATTAGTCCTTATTTTCTCTATTGACACCTGACAAATCCTTTGGAAGCCCAAAATGGTCAAATGACAGAGGGCAGACTACCCAGGATCGGACCTGCAACAAAATTTGGTCCGAGAATGGAATTCTTGAAAACAGAATAACAAAGTAACGCGCGCGACCGAGGGAACGCGCTTGTTCCCGTCTAGACTCCCATCAACTTTACAAAGGCCAGTTTCCTGGAAGAACCCTCTCTACCTATTTCTATTAAAAAAGGAAGCTAGCCCATTGGGCACCAGACCAGGTTCAGTCATCTCTCTCGCTCTCTCTCCCCATTCCACCTTCTTTCCCACTCCATAAAAAAAAACCCCTTACTCCCGTAACTCAATAAATGCCCTTATCCAACTCTCAAAACCAAGCCCTTAACCCAAACTCTCTCCTCTTCTTTGAAGCTCACTCTTTGTGATTTTAATTAGTATGGAAACAATGAACATGTGCTCTACTTCTTCTTCAGATTCTTCCGCTTCGGAGTCTTCTTTCAATGGCAATAAAACACCAAGAAGTACCGATAAATCTGCCAGAATTAAAGGTCCATGGAGTTCAGAGGAAGACAGGATTTTGACTGGGCTTGTTGAGCGACATGGACCAAGAAACTGGTCCTTGATAAGCCGTTACATAAAGGGTAGGTCTGGGAAATCATGCAGGCTCAGGTGGTGCAATCAGTTAAGCCCGAATGTGGAGCACCGTCCATTCTCTCCAGCTGAAGATGAAGCAATCCTGGTTGCTCATGCCAGGTATGGTAACCGATGGGCCACCATTGCCAGGTTGCTTCCGGGCCGTACTGATAATGCGGTCAAGAACCACTGGAATTCCACGTTGAAGAGAAGGGCAAGACAACGCCAAAGTCAAATGAATTTTGAAGGCAACTTTGATAGTAATTATGGCAACAATAACGAATGCATTGATATTAATATGACCTCAGGATCTATGGCAGATGGCATGGTGAGAGAGGAGGAGGATGCGTTGACAGCGTTGACTCTTGCGCCGCCGGGGATTGGTGGTGCAGTTTGTGGTAGCAATGGTGGAATGCTGGTGGAGAGGACGGCGGAGAGTTTGCCGGCTGGATTTTGGGATGTGATGAGGGATGTTATTGCAAGGGAAGTAAGGGAGTATGTGAGTTCTACACTATAAATGTGAGAGTCCTTCAGGGTTTCACTGATTAGGAGTAAATTAATTAGAGAAGAGGTGAAACAATGCCTGGTGTTGTTATATATTTTGGTTAATTTACTCAACCATTAAGATTTTATCACTACGGGTTTTTCCATGTAAAACTCTTGGATTAGATTACCTTCATAGATCTTTTGTCTGACAAATCTTGGAATAAATTTTTTGAGAATGAATCTTGTGCGAAGGAGAGATTTTAAAAGAAACGTACCTTCCTTGAATGCACATGTCAGCGTGTATACTGTCTATGGAGCTATTTTTTCCATCGTATATACAGAGAGAAATAGAGGCAGAATTATGAGTTCTCATTTTAGAACAAGAATGAGAGTATCCGATCAAGAAGGATAAAATTAATTTTGAGAATCTTAACAATCTCAACATGAGGATCTGAGGAGTTGACATGGCAGAGGGATTTCAGGATACTTTTTTCCAAATAAAAAATTAGAGGAGCTTGAATGCTAAAAACTTAGTGAACATCTTTTGAGCAGCACACTGACCCACTCCGTTCTCCGCTCATTATCGATGATTTTTTCTAATTTTCTTTTTTTTTTCCCGCTCTTCTCCTTGAAATTTATATCTGTTCATCTTAATTATTTGTATAAAATATAGCACTTCCTAACTATGATTTTGTTTTTTTAAAAAAAAATCATGATTCCTAAAAAATCGCATTTTCCAGCTGAAAATTTTATCAAACTATATATGCTTTTTTTTTATAAAAATATTGTTTGTGCTAGTTTTCCATTTTTTTTAAAAAGAAAATGTACTAATTTTCAAAAAAACATTCTTGTTTGCGTATACAATTTTTTATTTATTTGATTAAACACAACTAGAAACCTAATTGCAATGATAAAACTCAGAATATATTGTTTAGAAGGAATTGAAACTCAGAATCGCAATGAACTAGTTTAGAGGACATTTGTAACTGCGTTTGAGATGGTTTGATACGGTGTTTTTTTAATTTTTATTATTATTATAAAGTATTGATTTCAAAAATTATTTTTAAACAATTAAAAAAAACTATTTTAATACATTTCTAAATAAAAAAACAATTTTAAAAACAACAACAAACATACTCCAAAAAAAACTATAAGTTTCAGCCTCAGACGTTATTCGCTTTAATTTGCTGATATTAAGCGTTAATGCTTTCTTGCTGGCAGATACTTACATATATATACACAATTGCACATTCAGCGTAGCCCTAGTCCATCACGAGAAATTCAAAATTGGAGAACAAATACATTAAAATTATACTATTTGCTCAGTGGAAGATCATTTCATCACCCTTGATTATCACTGAAGGAGAATTAATTCTTCCTGAAAAACTTGATAATTAAGGTAGATTTGGCTAATATATGCCGAGTTAGTAGTATTGATCATGAACCTTGACAAACAGCTGGCCAGATCATCATTAATGGTCGCCACCATCTTGTTTATCGATTGTGGCATGCTCGTTTATTCTTTTATCTGATTAAGAAATATAATTAATTAGTGCTCCAAATTAAAAGAAAATTACTCTCAAGGCTCAAGATCGAAGAGAATATTAGTAATGGCGCTGCTGCTTAGACATGGCATGACGAAAACGGGAGCATTGCTTTCATCCAAGTCTGAAATATTCACAGGGTTGCTGTCCCACTTTATAGCAGCAACACTTTTGGATTTTTATATTTGATCAGGGCTGCAAAGGCATGCATGTTCTAAATGTGCAAAATACTAAACGACACTCCATAATCGATGCATGGTCCTTGGTCACACACATCCCCTTCCTAAGACCACTCGATTGGTCTTTCTCATGGAGCCCAGTCCTGGCCCTCTTTTTTGGAAGTGTGAATTATTAACTTGTAACTATACATTGAATATGTACGTACTGGGGTCAAAAGAATGTTTCAGGACTGCAGAAAATACCAAAACACCGACAAAATATTTCTTCAGTTTTTAAAGCCTGATTTTGTTAGAAATACAATTAAAGATGGTATAGCAGACAAAAAAAAAATTGTTAGAAAATATATCACAGCTGATTTCTATCTGGTTAGTAATATAATCATTAATAAATTTACAAATAAAATTATCACGGTAAGCAAAAACATCTATCAGTAATAATTTTTTTGGTGAATCCATTAATGATTATGGTATGTTACTGACAGAATAAATTGATGATAAGTTTATTGGTGATTATATGCATATTATCAACAAAATTAACCCATTAGAGAATTAAATCTAATAGTGAAAAGTCCTGTAATTCTCTCTAACCCTTCGAGGGGCTAAGTTTGTCAGTAATTCTATTGATGTTTAATATTTCTTTGGTATTAAATTTAATTATTAAAAAAAACAAAAAACCAATACAATCACAAAGAATAAAACATAATTAAATTAAAATAAAAAAGCAAATTTATATTATTATTTTAAAAAATATTATTAAATACAATTTATCTATCTAGGTAACAGAAGTTAGAAAAGGAGAAAAAGGTGAATCTTCACCGAAACTAGAAGGACAATGAGGTGGAGCACAAGTACAAGTGAGAGATGCCTACATCTACTCGATAACATTCAATTTATCCATCAATTGGGTTGTCTTGCCCTAAGTTGAGCTATCTCAGCACTAAGTTGAGTCGTCTTAGCTTGAACATATTCTTGTATGATCATTTGGACGGTCAATGTTTGTTAGCTCGATCTGGACCACGAGACCCCAACAATCAAGACATTATGACCTGCTCGCACATCCTCGATTGTAGTTTTTTAAAAATTATAAACCTGATTTCTATCGGATCCACCTGTAAATCCAACCTCCAACCACAAATCCAAATTAAGTTATGAATACGTCGAAAGATCATCTTTGTATCTCTTATGCAATTGGATATTATATGTTTCCTAAAGAAAAAAAAATCAGCAAATATAAAAAAGAATAATAACATAGAAAAATGTTTGAATCCAACTTACCATGAACTTCTGGATTTGGCTTTCCACGAGCTGCTACACAATAGCTTACAAAAAGAAGCTATTGTTAGTTAAACATTTTCATATAATATAACAATTTTAAAAAAAATTATCATATAAAACAAAATTTTACCATCCGTTTTGCATGTGAAACAAATGAAATAGATCCACTGATTATGAAACCATGAATCTCTTTGGTCCAATTCTTTGAAGTGGACTGTGACAACCTCAAGAAATGCCTTAACATCACGTGTCAGAGATAAGCATTCTAGATAACCTCTAAGATGTGCAGAGGTTTAAAATCACTAGCCAATTCCTTTCTCACATACCTTACGACTTATAATATACAACTCATCACTAATATCAAAATAATTCAGATAACCTTTAAGATGTGCAAAGGTTTAATATTTTTTTTTATTCAACTCAAGTATAGTGAATTAACCTATTCGAACGATGTTCGTCTTACATGTATAAAATTGATAAATCATCTAGCACTAAATCCACAACCAAATGGTTGTATCTGTCAGCACTGCTAGAAGCAAATGAACCTTCTCAAGTTTGAACCATGTCTATTGCCCTTTTCTTAACAAAATAATTGGTTTTCCTGGGCTAAACTCCATTTTTCATGCCATTGTTTGCCTAAAAAAATAAAAAACACCCTTATAATATATAAAAAAACTAATTTATCAAGTTAAAAAACTCAAAAAAATGATCCAAGAATACAAAATCAATCCGGGTAAGAATTTTCTTTCTCGGCTTCAATATATTTTTTGAAGCAATATTGAGGTTTAAGAACCACCATCAAACTAATTTTTATTGTCGAATGAAACTCGTTAACATCAAAATAGATCTTTTTTATGCCCTAAATCGATGGAAACCAATGACTTTATCTCTTTTCTCCGACATTTGGCGACTTTCTATCTCCTTTCTCAATCTCAAGGACTAAAAAATAAGGAATAAAATTTTTTGGATCAAAATTGAGTTTTTGAAAATTATAGGGACTATGAAAGTTGAAGAGAGAAAGTAGAAGGATGCAAATGAATTTTTGAATCAAAATTTAGATTGGTGATGGAATTTGTCAATAGTTTACACTTTGGTCACGTATGTTTTAATTTGTCCTAAACTTAACAAATGATACCTCAATTTAGACATAGAAGAACACAACAAAAAAAATTGAAGAGGAGAAAATTTACTCCAATGAATGTCCGAGACGTTTCAGTGCGTGTGTATATCACAAACGACCAATCTAGAATCCATTTACGAAGAAACCCGATCTTATTAGAAATTCTTCCTCGTGCAAAAGTGAAAACATGAATAAGGTATCAAAATAATAATAATTCTTAATATTAAGTTACCTTTTCTCGAATGCCATTTACGCGCGCTAATAGAAAGGCCTTAGGAGGGAGCCGACCCCATTGGAGAATAGAGCTGGGCAATACAACCCAAGAAACTTGTATCTTGCTAAGATTATTATAAAACCCAACGTGGCCTGGCTATTCAAACCAGTGATGTATGATCAAATTAAACAGATCAAATTTGATGGACCTGATAAATTATTTCTTAATTTGATATACCAAATCTAGATCCAATTTGATTTCAATACTTCGAATTGATATATACCCATCCAAAAGTAATTTAGATCTTATTCCAACCTGAGTGTTATAACTATGCTCGGTAATTGCTCCTGTGAAGAACAGTGAGGAACAAAATGGATCTGATTGCACCTCGTTCGCCACCACCAGTGCGATTGCAAGTTAAATTATTAACAGAACGCTTTCCTTTTCAGCATGTGTAGGAGACTGGCCGTTCTAGGATATGTCTGGGAACCCTCCATATGCTAGATCGATAACCCTATCTGCATTTTGATCGAAGGCCATGATGCCAAACACAACCTTAACCCATGCACCATATTCTCTCTGCGTACCTGTTTGTCACATCGACAAGACACAATTTGACTCAAAACTGACTAGTTCATCCACCACATAGAAACCTGCTATCTTTGCGTGTAGGTGAGTTATGCATGTGAATTTCACCAGTTTTTTACACGGTGTGTCCAAAACAGACACCACTGGCTAAAGTTATCCGCAGAAAATCATATTAGAAATTACATCGCATATGGGCACCAGCGCAGTAAATTTCACGTTGTTATGAGGATCTATTCCTTGGTCGGATTGAAAGTCCATAGTTATAAAACTCGCAAAAAAAAATGTTTTTTCAAGATTTAAAAAAAAGTAACGATGTCATTTTGGGAAAAAATCCAAACTGTTTTTTACTTGATTGACCTGTCAAGTTGACCAGGTTTGACCCATTCAACGCCCAACCCCATTCGATATGAGATATGAGTAGGGTTTATTAACAGTGATCACCGGTACAAAGAATCATATAGAGTTATAGACAAAGGACTAGTTAAAATATACTAAAAGATGATTACCCAGGTTGAATCTACTTATCATTACAATTTTTGCATTTCAAAACTTTTGTGACAAGATACAAGTAAGCTTGAGATGCCAAAAAAGGCAAGCATGGGCCAACTTAAAAATATTGTTGGTGTTCATGATCCCATCATCAGGCAAATCAAGAAAAGATACATGCTTTGAAAAGAGTACATGATACAATACAGCATGTATATGCTCAGAAGGCTTATATGAGGTTTCTTAAAATGTCTTTCGTATATACGAACTCCTAGGTCGATCATTATGTTGTATCTGGAATTTGTGTACAGAATCTTAAACCCTAACCTCGTGTTTCGAATGTGGAAGAGGAGATTCTATGCTTGGGTACAGAATTATATGCTTGGGTCAATAAATCATATAACTACAATAATAGCAGTCAATCCCAGAATGCCACTGTAGGTAAGACAACAGGTACACAAACAAATGGCAAAAAGGTCCCCGGACTCGCAGGATTATGCTGCCTGGCCCCTACAACACAACTAAGGAGCAGAACTAGCAAGGAAGTCGCTTCACATCCAGGAAAAATTAATGGTGCAAGAAACAAACGTTTACCTTCTTAGCTGTTCTTGAACCATGTTCCAGGCCTCGGTACGAGTATCCATGTAACAAACTTCCCTAGCCCATACATTCTGCATGGGATGCGGGGCCATCTCCATTTGCATAAGGTGCTCCTTTTCCAACTGATTAACAGCATTCATCTCCATCGCACTGGCTGTAACAGTCTGTCAATAGCAAAAAGATGTGATAGTGTTAGGGGAGCTCAAACCAAAAAAATTTAGAATCTTGCTCATATGACAATTTGAAGCCTTGTTTTTCTATATCCTATGAAACTATTGGAAAACTCCATATTTCAGGTTACTTTTGCCGTATCTCATGGAAATATTGGAGAACTCAATATTTCAGGTTACTAGACAGCGATTAGATTGACATAGAACTAAACCAAAATTATTTAGTTCTGGATGATTCACTGTCCTGAACTCGAGATACAAATTATTTCTTGTACTTTGGTGGTTTAATTTCTCCATGAATTCATTTCAGATAGACTATAAACTTACCCAAAATGTTCCAAAGCAAGCATGGAAGATTATGAATTTCAGGAGGTTGTCATCTGAGCTGCTGAGGTCATCATCTGAACTGACAGAAACATTAAGATCTTGATATGAAGAATCTACCATTGACCCATGGTTTTTCACGACAATCCTGCGATGCTTCTTTAACATCTTTTCAAGATGATACATAGTGGTTTTCCAGGAACTCTTGGTAATCCCTGCCCACTTTAATGTGCAGCCACTGCTTTCAAAAGCTCTCATCGGAAGTTCTTCATGCAGCCTTAACAAAGTTGCTGCTCTTTCAGCATTAGCCCAGCAATAACATGATGATGATCCATCATCTATACATGCAAAGAGAGGATAATATGATTGCATAGGAATTAGAAAGAAAAATGTCCAATGAAAAGACGAAAGACAGCTTGTAAATGATATCCTTTTGTATTCCATTGTGCATCTTTCACAAGTGCCTCAATATACACGCAAGGGGCCTGTCTAATTCATGATAAATTAAAGCTCGACTACATATAATTTAATAAACCATTTAGCCATCACATAGTTTCACAATTAACAATAGCTTTAATTCAGTAATGCAAAAGGTGCTGCATAACAAGGCACATTGTGGATCCGTTTAGTATGTGCTCTATTTTCTTGTATCACAATAAAGAACTCCCAATTGAGGTTTGATTAAAGCTGTTTCAAGTTGTCCGTGCAGATAGTGAGAGAGAAAAGTGATTAATACCATATAGTCATGATATAAATGCTTTATAAAGATGAGAAATAACTTACCCAGCACAAAAGAAGCAAGTGGAATGTCAAGAAAATGTTGCATGGAGTGAACTTTTGATGCCAAATATTTTCTGTTCTCCAGAACCAGGACATGAACAGCAACAACCTATCATAAACATAAGCAAATAAATCATGGTTACAAGTATTTCACACAATTAATGTTCACTTCTTCCTATCTGGCAATAACAAATTACAAAGGAAGGATGCAATTGAGAGAATAACGGATAAATTCATGAATCTAACAAAAATTACCCTGCAATAGAACTTCACAGGCGTGCTCTCTGTGCGTTGATTCAATTCTGAAATCATAACAAACGAAACTTTGTCCAAAGGGGCAGCTGATGATCTGTATAACCACAAATCAGAAGAATTTTCCTGGGACGCTTCATTTGCAACCCTTATGGAATTGATCACTATAAATGAAGCAGGAGTCAGCATCAATCTGTTTGTTCCCCTGAAAAACCAAGAAACAACAATTGATAATATGCTAACTTCTTACTAAACCATAAAGGATTGGTTTAGGAGCAGGTTTCACAAAGAGGCTTAACATGAAGGGGAGACACGGTTCATAAATAACATGATTAAAGGGAAGAGCAAAGGACACTGAAGGATAGATCAGCCACTATGCAAACAACAGATCATACATGTCAAATATCACAATAGCACAACTTTAAACCTAACAAAGTGAGTATGAACACAAATTGGTGTATGCATTACCATTATTACTCATGCAAGATCTGAAACTAATAACAATATACACATAGCCAAGAACTCTAATAAATACAGCTTTCAACAAAACTCCCTGACTGTAGATTGTAAAAATAGATATCTCAGGAACCTTATATTGCTCCATACCACACTATACTGTAAAAAATGAGCCAATAATGTCATTTTGGACACTGAGCAAAGCAATTATTCCCAGCCCCCAAACTAGGGCCCAGTTTGCAATCATACCTCTCTTTTCAAATCAGTAACTGCAGATGCTACTCTTTTACAGTTTTACACAATGCAGTGAAACTTTCCCCTGCCATCTTTAGATGCAATATCCAGTGCTTATCTGCACTTATTTTCTTATCGCAGCACTTAAAATCTTAATCTTGTTGGTTTTTGACACAGAAGGATATGGACTGACAATAGATACTCAAAAGGACTTTGAAGAAAATACCTTCTTACAACTACCTCTAAAGCAAAATTGTATAACAACCTCTTCCGATACCTGGAAGGTCTTTTTCTTTATTTTTTTGTAAAGCTATTATAACATCCTCTGATATACAAAGTTCAAGAAGCACTAGTTCAATGTTGAGAGCTGATGAGATCCATATTCCAAAAATTAAAAAAGAAATGTTACAATAGTATTGCAATAACATCCGTATGAAGTACTATAATATAGACCAATATAATTCAAGCAATACAGCTCATGACTTTTTTGGATTCCATACCTCAATTTAAGAACTCGATGAAATGTGGCATTTACACCAGCTCCAAATCCAACAGCATATGCATGTTTGCTCAAAGAACCAAAAATTCTCACCTATTAAATGAATCCATCATTAATAAAAAAATCTCTAAGAGAAAAAAAAAATACAGCAAGATGAAGCAGTTATATATAAATAAAAAATAAAAGTGGAGAATTAAATCAGAATACACAACTTCCAGGTTACGGAGACGGTCTGAAAGGAAATTACCATTTGCTTGTCTACTAAAACATGAACACAACAACTGCTTGGAATCCCCTGAAAGCATCCCATATGAGGAATGTCACTCGCGGTTTCACAGCTTGAATGAGCATTGGCCAAATTGGAGTTTAAAAAATGAAAGGCGACAACATTGCCAAGCACAGATATTAAATTTCCTTCAGGAAAAACACAACAGGAATTGGAAGATGCGAAGGGCGTACTAGATGCAGACATTTTGGTCATAAAGTGAGGAGATCCATTGAAAGCCTCTTCTGGCATCACAACTGGCATGAAGCCTTCTTTCATTTTGTTAAGCTTCAGTACCAAAAGATGCATTATATCGGCAGAGAGATGAAGCTGGACATCTGAGCATTCTGGAGAGTTTCCAGTCGACCTCCTGAGAAGTAGCTCAACTTGATTTTTCATCAGAACCTCTTCATTGCTTAGAGAAGAATCACCAGGAGGAGCATCATCTAATGATTTATCATTTGTAACATCATCAGATGAGAATGAAAGGCTCCACAAACATATTCTGGAAGAGACACAAATTTTACCACCACCAGTATTGTTGTAGTCCTCAAGACAGCAAAAAGATTCTTCTTTATGGTGCTTTATTACATAGTAACCCCCAATCTGCAGCATCTGCAATTTAGATGAAAGTCAATGTAAGTTGTCCTACATGGTAAGTAAAATAGCAATACTATTTTATCATCCCTGCACTGGATGAATACCAAAACTCTGAAAATTGAGGGAAATGAAGAAAACTGAGGGGATCTGACACACCTGATACCTGAATAAACTGTCAGAACTGAACTCCAGCAATATCTTCCTGCCACTTGGTTTATAATCAGCACCAATCTTTACCTTGCAATTTGTGCAGCACAACTTCCCTGAACTAACCAAGTTGTGACTGTTGGCATTTCTAGCAATGGCCAAACATGGAATTTCAGGACAGCTCAGTTCCCCACATTTCCACTTAGTTGATTCCCTAAGAGAACCAGAGCAAGCGCTCAGCTCACTGCCAACATAGCTCTGATCATCAACCAAAACTGAAACAAAAGCCTGGCTGGGCATGCAATCCATCTTACACTTCTTATTGGGTAAATATTCTTCGTTGTTTTCACCAATGTAATGTCTCAAGGGTTTGTTCAGCCAAATCCTTGAAATCTCACTAGAATGTGCAATTGGATCCATGCCTGCAATAGACAGGTCCCAAGGCAGGACAACAGCCTCAACAAACACATTGGCCCTGTTTGGTATCACTGGATCACCTTGTAACTGTGGACATGAATGTAGAAAGATCAGAATTCTGTAACTGAACAAAGCAATATAGTTATTAAGCATGCAAACAGAAATTCTTTTTTCTTGTTTACTTTCTTAACTTCGTGGACTCATGCAGTGGCTGAAGGGGAAATTACTTGGAGCACGTTTTATAAGGCTTGATAAAACTCTATTTGGCATATGCAAGCGTACCTGATGTAGCAAAGGATATTTGTGTGAGATCCAAATCAAGTGAAATCTTCCACTTTGAAGTTCCTGAAGATCTTCATTAAAGGGCACTGAAGGATAAAAGCAAAGATTTTTGCAGGTTGCACGGCTTAAGTGAAAATAGGAATAGATTGCCAAGTTCATCTCTGTTGCCCGTGGCACATAATGAAAGATATGGCTGCATGAGAGAGACTCATTGTTGAGCAACCCCAAATGATCCACAACCTTAGGCATGCCTTCCATAATGAGACTATAGTCAACAACCTGTAAAATGAAGCCAAAACAAAGTGACTAAAGATACTTGAAAAATCTATTTGAAAGATGAGTGCATATAATCTATAAACTTCAAATACATTAAGCGGACAAGATGATGGGAAAAAGTTTTGGAATCATCATTAGCTACACCTCATAGATGTTATTGGTCTTCCAAGTGGATGGAAGGTCGGGTACCAGAACATCAATGCTTCCAGTCGCATCAACTAACTGCAACCTTCCAGAAGATGGAGAGATCTGGAGGATCAGTAAAAATATTTATAAAATCAAAAGGAGCTTATAACTTCATCCATATCATCTTGACAAAATTAGAAAAGATGGAGAAGAGCCCAAAAAGTGCAAGGGATGGCATCTAAACAAACAATGATGCAACTATAAACAAGCAAACATACACACTCATACTGCATATATAATTTAAAAACAAAAACTAAAAAACAAATACAAGAAGCTCATTTTGTGCACTCATCCACTTATTACGATAACTTATTTTCTGTATAAATCTAATTGGCACTTATGGACAGCAGTGTTTTACTAGTCAATCTATATCAAAGACCACTTTGGCATATCCATCATCAAAGTTAAGTTTAACCCTTTGTTTTCTCTAAACAAGCCTTTTGAACCTAGGTTTAGAATTGCAAAAATATCCAGCACCCATGCTACAATTTATCATGATTTGCTGGTTCTACCCTCACAATTATTATAAGTACCCTTTTTAGAATATTGAAATAATAAAATAAACATAATATTGCCTAATCTTAAGTACATTCTTCTCCTATTTCTTACCAATCACCCATGCATCCTCTTCTTCATCAAAAACCTGAACAATTACGCTACAGATGTCCACTCGTGCCTCAGTTACATGTTTATCCATTAATATGTTAATACAGTGGGGGGAAAATGCCGTCCATGCTTGCTTCTGCATGTCAAAGCTGAATATTTGACCAGAATAGCACAAACAGTTGCACTAATAAAGTCTACTACATGCTCTACATTGAAGTTACATCTCTAACCTTCAGACTTCCAAGCAAAAGAATGCCTATATCTTCGCTCGAAAAATTCCTCCTCAATGGCAAACAATAAGATGTCCTTTCATGTGACAGTAAGTTAAAGCGAGATTTTTCCTGTGAAGTATGACAGTCCTTTGATACTGTCCTCGTCCACATGTTATCACAATGACTGAGCAAAATAGAGATAGGTGCCACCTGAAAAAAGTAGAAGGAAAATGAACCTTTTGCTTTCATATGACCATATTGGCTAAAAAATAATATGACCACTCCATACAGTCAGATCAAATCAGCCCTCGGATGAGCTGATGCAAGCTGTTGCAAAGATGTTTTGAATGGGGCTCAAAACTAAAAGCTTACCAATTTCAGGTTACCATGATATGGCTCACTACCACAGCCACATGATTCATGCCTGCATAATTCTGTCAGTACTCCAAGCTGCCAAATTGAAAGGGAAAAAAAAACACTCATTACAAGGTAATACACACACACACACACATGCATGTATGTATGCATACATGCATGTATGTATAACAAAAAAGACCGGTATCAGTTTCATCTAACTGTGGATTTACCAATTTACCCGAGCTCGAAAAATTGATTCAGGTAAATGTGATCTAGCAAACATCTGAGCTAGCCCTTCCTTCTGATAACACCTTGCACCCATCCACGTCAAGTTAGCATATGATATCAAGGCTTATAAGCATGGATGTGAAAAGAAATGCACAGGCACAGGAAACTCCAACCAGTTCTTTGACAGAAGCAAAACCTAGAGAGAGTAAATTACATGTTTTGATCCCAGAATCTCCTTTTCAGATAAAATCCCAGCAAACTTCTTCCGAAAGCATGAAATAACAAGCAGTGTCCTGAAACTCGGCCATCATATGTAAAGAAAATCAATTAAAAATTTAATGCATTCCAATCATCTTGTAAAATATTGAATTTCCCTGGACCATGCTCAGATTCCATACCATAGTCTGGCAGAAAATGTCAAGGACTCAATGAACTTCCCCAGCTGACTCTGTGACTGGGCCACCATATGGCATCTGCAGCATACAATTGAATCGGTAACATACATGTGGGCCAGGTTATAATGTTCTAAAGAAGTTACTTCATGTTTTCCTACCACTCAGCGAGACAAAATTTCAAAATATCAGGGCACATGCCAAAATTAATACAGAATCAGTTTGGGTCCAGTATCAGAAATGGTACCGCTCAATTTCCATGAGAAGTAAGCATAAGCCCACAATAATCGTTAAGAGAAGTTCAAGAGACATAATTTAGTAGCCCATACCCGGTTTCCAATGGGGAGAACGATTCCACAGTAATGCTAGTTTTGAAGCAAGCCCCAAGTACGAGCATTTTTGTCCAAGAAAATTTTGGATTCACAAAATGGACATTCCTCGCTGATATCTAAAACAAAAACTAATGGTGAGAAAAAAAATCTGGTTGCCACTCTCATAAGTTAAAGTGATCAAACTTTAATTGTACTAATTGAATTATTTTAGATATAAAAAAAGGTAGAAAGTTTAGTTCACTTACAATCGCACCCTCTCTAAGACTATGTGGTGCAGTAACTAGCTGATCCGTTAATAAAAGCCACACTTCCTTGTCCAATTCAACAACCATCCCTTGCATATACACACCTCTAACAACTCCGGTATAAACACCACATTCCCCAATCCCTCGGATAACATTTCTCGAGAGCGGTGGCCATTCCTTCAACACTTTTGGCAATTGCAAAACAGAATATTCAGTAGTCACAAACATCAATTGAGACTCCTCTTTTCCTATAAAAACTAACTTCTTTTTCAACCCAGATAGCATAATCACAATCCCTACAAGCTTCGTAATCACAGGATGCCAACACCACGAAGCACCACAAAAATACACAAAGGAAGGTTTTGTAAAAGAATGAGAATCGTTTCCTTGATCTACTCTATGCGAAAACTTAATTGATTCTGGAGAATTACATGTTTTACACTGACAAACCATAATTCGCGCAACAAACCCTCTAAGATTTTGTGATTTACCATCACCAATTGAACAAGGAACAATAAAAACAGGACTTATCGATTCAATTGGACCGTTAACGCTATAACGTGCCTTGGATTGATCTTCTTCATTAGAAGGCGAACCTGAAACTAATGGAAATAAATCTAAGGAACTCGAACTGCGAGATATTACACTACTGGTTGAATCTAAAAAACACCATTTGATAATCTCTAAGAAGCCGCCGCCACAGAAATGTTTCAAAGGAATGAAATTCCAAGCGAGAACTCGAATCTTCTTCCCGATTATATTGACACGGAAATCGAGAATATCACAGCAGATTGTGGATGAATCATCGGAGAATCGAAAGCAATTCCTGGTTGGACATTTTAGGGTTTCGGTTGGGAGAGTTAAGGTTCCGAGTAAGATCACTGAGTGGTTCAAGGGAGTAAGAATTTTAGAGTTAGGGTTTGTGGAAGGTGGTGGGGATTGAGATTGGGGTTTTTGGTTTGTTGAGTTTAGTTTGGATTTGAGGGAAGATGTAGCGGTGAGTGGCTGAGCACGGAGAACTAGCTCTTTGACTGTGAGTACTGCAGCTGTTTCTTCCATGAATTTGCAATCGATTGATGAGTCAGGTTGAGTGAAGCTTAGCTGAGTGTGAGAGCGAGAAGGGGAATGCGAAGGACAGAGCGGGAACCAGTAGATATTTTAAAAGGCTTTTCTTTTGCTGTCCGCTGAGAAGGGGGCAGCACTGGGTTGGGCTGTTGATATTGCTTTTGCTCACACCTTTTGGGCTCGTGAAAGAAGATACGTTTATGGCCCTGCAGATTTATTTAAGAATTTAAGCTGTTGATCCCTTGTTTTTGTTTTTGTGATTCGAACTTACTTTCCAAAAAAATTTAACCTAATAAAATATTAAATTTTTTATGTTTTTTTTATAATTTTAATGTAATGGTATTAAAAATAAAAAATATATATTATTTATTTATTTTAATATATTTTTAATTAAAAAATACTCTACACCGCATTATCAATCACACATTTAGAGTGTGTTTGATACTATAATGGGTGTCACATGTACTCATCTAAGCTCTCTCTTTATCTAGGTGTCGTTTATGTTCTAAACGAAAACTCAATTTAATTTATGGGACCTTTTATATTTTCTCCTTCTTTTCCCTCTTCCTAACCTTGCAAAAAATAAAAGTTGCCAATCATTTTGTTATTTCTTTACATTTAGTTCATGTTATTTATTACTATTTGTTTTATTTAAGATGATTTATGAAACTGAATTTTTTTTCAAGTTCAACCCCTTTAATTTTTTATTTTTAGATTTAGTCCTCATTCTTTTAATTAATATTTGTTTTATTTAATATGATTTTTAATTGTTTATTCTTTTTACTATTTCATTATTTTTAGGGTTTTTTCTACCAATTTGATACTCATTAGTTGATTGCTAATTTTTATGTCCTTGGAAATTTTCTTAGATTAATCTTTTTTTTAATTTCATACTCCAACATTTAATTTGTTGGAAGTTGAGCTTTTTGATTAAGTTCAAAATAAGGATTTCATAAGTTGCGAGTTTGGAAGATTATTCTAATTTTAGAAAATTCATCCGGGTTTGCTTGGTTTTTTTTTCTTTATTTTTTTAAGATCAATTTTTTTTAGTTTCATCACTCCATATTTATATAATTTAAGATTGGATTTTATTATTATTTTTATTTTATTTCTATATAATTTTTCATTAATTTTGATAATGACATGAGTTATCTCGAGTCTATTATTTATCATTATATGTTTAATTTTTCTTTTTAGAAATTTTATTTTTAAATTAAATTAGATTAATTTATTAAATATAAGAGTGAAATGTTTATCTCATGATATTTTGATTAGTTTGCTTTTTGATTCGTTACTCTAATGGTACGTTAGGCCTCTCTTAGTATCGATATAGAGCTTTTTGCAATGACCTTTGAATCGTCTCGATAAGCTATTTCTAGTGGTTGAGCATTATCTACGGTAGATCAATGGTAGGTCTTCGATGGGATTTTTTTTTCTCCTCTCAATAATGATTAATTATTACCCTTTTTGTTCGCATTATTTATGATGTCTTTTTAAAAATCATATTATTAAAGTAATCAGGCTTATTAAACTATATTAAGTCAATGATCAACTTACTTCTTAAAAAACATCAGCATCAACTTAATTTTTTGTTAATATTGGGAAAAAAATTAATCGGCCCGTTGCGTAACAAGATATACCTATGTAGTTAACAAAAAACTAAAAGGAGTGGTGCTTTTATTGTGCACCACCTTGCAAAATACAATTCATTGTAATAGTTTATTTTGCCTTTGTTTTTTTTCTTTCTAAATCTATGTTTTTTTTATCTATTTTTATCCTCCAACATGTGATTTATTGGAAATCAAGCTTCATGATTTATTATGGTTTGTTTTTTATGTGGTTATCTCCGTCTTATGATTTGTGTTGCGAGTTTGGGAGGTTAACCCGGTTGATTTTAGTTTTTTTTAAAAAAATTAGTGTTGTTTTCAATTTCATCATTCAACACTGGGTTGATTAAAAATTTGACTTCATGATTTGTTTTATTTTGCTTATTATGAAATTATTCCAATCTCATGACTTGGTTCACGGGTTTTATAGTTAACCTGAGTAAACTTGGATTATTTTATTGTGTTTTTTTCATTGATTTTTTTTTTCAAATTCATCATTGAGCAATGAGTTTATTGAGAATTAAGCTTCATAATTTATTTTATCTTGCTTCATGTGGAATTATCCTATTTTTATAACTCTTATCGCTAGTTTGGCAAGTTGACTTGAGTCATTTTCTTTTGTTTATTTTTTATGAGGTTATTTTGGTTTCATGATCTATGTCCTAAGTTTGGTTGGTTAACTCGCATGACTCGAGATTTTTTTAATTAGTATTTCTCTTTTCAATTTTATCATTAAACATTTGGTTGATTGAGAATTCAACTTCATTATTTGTTTTGATTTTCTTTTTATAGTGTTATCCTGGCTTCATAACCCGGACTACGGGTTTGACAAGTTAATCTTGGTTGATTCGGGTTATTTTTTGTATCTTTTTTTAGATTGAATTTCTTTCAGTTTTATCCTTCAACAATTGGTTTATTAGGAATTGAGCTTCATAATCTATTTCGATTTGCTTTGTGTGGGGTTATCTCAGTTTCATGACCTTGGTCACAAGTTTGATAGGTTAACCTGGGCTGGCTCGTCAGTTTTTTTGTTTACTTTCTATGAGGTTATTTTAGTTTCATAACCTAGGTCCTGGGTTTGGGAGTTCATTCAGGTTGTTTTTTATGTCTTTTTTTCTTGATTGATTTTTTTATTCAATTTCATCATTCAACATTAAGTTGTTGAGAATTAAGCTTTATAATTTATTTTGATTTATTTTCTATGAGGTTATTCTGGTTTCATGATCTTAATTATGAATTTTGCAGGTTAACTCGGATTGTCTTGTGTCTTTTTTCTTCATTTGATTTTTTTTCAATTCCATCATTTAATATTGAGAATTTAACTTCATAATTTGTTAGATTTGCTCTATATAGGGTTACCACAGTCTCATAACCCGAATCAAGGATTTGATAGGTTAACCATAGTCGATTCAATATGTTGTCGTCTAATTATTATTTTTTTAAAAAATATCATCTTAAATTCTTTTTATTCAAACTATGTTTTTAACGATTATCCAAGTTATTTTTAGACCTACAAAGTTAGGTAGTGTTTGAGATTATGGTAGTAATTATTTTTCAAAGTATTTTTTGTTTGGAAATACATCAAAATAATAATATTTTTAACATTTATTTTTTGATATCGCACAAACAATTCAAAAAAAAAAATAATCTGAAACAAAAAAAATTAAAATTTTTTAAATATATTTTTCAAACACAAAAAACAAGTACACTCGTAAGAATGACTCTATATTTCTTTGTAGGTTAAAAAAAAATCTACTTTTCCTTGTATTTTATTTCACACAAATAATCAATACATTTCATCTACACTTTGTTTTTTCTGTTACACTGTTGTACAATATGTCTACATACACCAATTATCCTTTCTATTTATACAACACTAATTCTAACCAAGAATGAGGAAAAATTTCCTGGAGGTAAAATAATTAATTGAATCTCCAATCAAATCAAATGCCCAAATGACAATTTGAGTATCTATGTAGGACCCCTGCAGCCTTGCTTCCATGTCTCATGAAAATCATCACTGCATAATTCAGACGTGGGAATTTCCTTCCATGACTCCTTAAAAGCGCCAGAGGATGGTTGCTTGCTGCACCAGGTGGCGAATCGGCAGAAACACTAGAGGAAGAGATAAAATTATGTGAACCATGAACTAGTTGTGCTGTAGATATGTAAGGGCGGGCTTCGAGTGCTGAACAAGGTGGGTGATGAGAAGTTGAAGCCCAGCTGAACGTGTACACATGTCTTTGTTGACTGTTCTACTTCTCGCTGTGGGTGTAAGATCACAGAAACAAAAATAATTATTAATCAATGAAAATAGCAACTAAAATTAAATAAATAAAATATCTTGCAAGTAGCAGTCGCAAGTTAACGCACAACCTACTTCTTGGCCGTTGATGGTTCCTCATCCGCATGCCTGGGGATGTTTGCAGCACGTCATTTTCTGCGGTGCGATCTCTCAAATTCTGTGAATTATCCTATAAAAGCACCCCAAACAATTAGCAAGAAAACTAATTATATGCACACTTTTTGGGTACAATAAAATGCTTTTAGCTCCATTGATTAAAGAACAGGAGTTTGATACTCACCGTGAGGTTCACTGCAGGTGCTGCTTCTATGCCTGCCGACACATTAAGATCACCTGATCTGCACACGAAAGGATGCTCAAGTAGCGTCATGGCCGAGGGACGCTCTGCTGGATTTCTTCGAAAGCAACGGCGGAGGAAATCTTTTCCCTCTGGTGACAAGGTTTCTGGCACAGGTGGATCTTTATGCAAAATCTTGAACATAGCTTGAGCCTGATATGTAGCATTCATTGCATCAAAATTCTTAATCAGAAAACATATGAAATCCTGGGTTGAACTTACATTTAACCAATCAAGAACTAACACGCAAACTAGAGAAACCATAATGTTTTGTGTGGTCTGATAAAAAAAACTCGGTCGATAACACCAAGGAAACAGAGGTGTTTTGGTCAAAGATTGAATACTGGGCATTTATTATTTGCAACTGGGCTTCTATTACCAGGCTCTCCTATATATCTCGTCAAATCATGACATCAATGATGAAATATCTTATTCTTCAAAAAAGGATAGCTATTCTTCACTACAAGCCATGTCAACATTAGCAAGGAGAAATAGTGATGAGTGGTTTTCAGAGCCAATCCTTTCTCCCTGGATTACTTGAGAAATTAATAGTCTTTTACTGAAGGTCACGTTAAAAGAGCAATGACATAAGAAAAAGCTTTGGAAGGTAATGCAACCCCGTCAATAGATCAAGCAATTGCTCTCCCAAGGCACTGGGCCAAATGCTGCAAGACCAAGTACCTTAAATGCATGCTAAAAAATGAGAGCAGATGGAAACATTCTTCAAAAACATTTAGCAATATTTAATAGAAAAGGAAATTTTAACCACAAAAGATTTTGTGATGAAAATGTTCTTTCCTTGTATTCCAAATTAAAAAAAAAATGAATATATACTTGGCGATATGACAATAGTTAACCGTCTAATTTTCAAAAACCCAGGCAGTGAATAATAAGGGGGGAAAAGTCTAGTTATGAACTCACCCCCTGAAGGTCACCCCATGGAGGTTTGCCAGTAAACATCTCAATGATTGCGCAACCCAGACTCCATATATCAACAGCCAAAGCAAGTTCCGGGTTGCAATTTTGCATCATCACAGCTTCTATGACCTGAATAAAAGAATGAATTTGAAGAAAATGCATTGATAAGCCACACAAGAACACACGGGTTGTGTATCTATAATAATTTCAACATGAAGTACCTCTGGAGCCATCCAGTGTGGACTGCCCTTTAAGGACAATTCATATGATAGTCCTGAGAGCTGTGCAGCAACAAGAATAGACAAAAACCCCATAATGAGAAAAGTACAGAGTTTGTAATAGAGCCAAACAAAGTGTTCAAAGTTAATTCAGAACTCACATGTTTTGCCATCCCAAAATCTGTGACCTTAACAACACCTGATGCATCAACAAGCAAATTTGCACCTTTAATGTCCCTGTAGAGCATAATTGCTCAAATCACTAAAGCTGCCCAGCAGAGAAAAGCCTCAACTTTATGACATACACATCATGCTTCCATACAATGTCCTTAATCCAACAATCACGTGCCATTTCTACTCTTTATAACGGTGTTGCTCTTTACAAGATTCTATTTTTTTCACAATTTACTGAAAGACATTTGGCATAGTACGATACTGACGGTTAAAAGAGTTCATTTTTCCTCTTTGTCAAACATGAATCACCAACCTGTGGACAGTCTTTTTACTGTGCAAATAAGCCAGCCCAGAGAGAATATGGCGGGTGAAATTGCGGACTATGGATTCTGTCATGTGTCCACAGTGTTCATGGACATACTTATTGATCGATCCAGGATTAATATACTCCAAATATATGTAAAAATGATCATCAACCTGTGCACAGCAAAATGCTCTCCTTGAGTCATCAAACGAGAAGAAACTTTAAACTGATACATTATTACGGGGAACAAAGGAATACTCACAATCTCACTGCCATAATATTGCACTATATTTGGATGCTTTAGATCACGGAGAATTCTAATCTCCTGCAACACATGGCAATAGAATCCACCAATCAACTTGATTAAATTTCGTTTCTGCATTTGTCCTCAATATTTGCAATTATAAGGATGGATATGGTGAATTGAAATCGTTAAAATGGCTATAAGGAACACAAAGATAACCTGCTCCAACTGTTTTATACATTCAGCAGATTTTGGATCGTCAGGGATGATATTAACTTCCTTCATTGCACATGAGGCTCCAGTCACCCTGTCAAATAAAAGCAACCAATTAACGCTCCACTGAAGAAGAAAGTCAAGAAACAAGCACAAAAGCTTCTAAACTACTAGCTTACCTGTTGGTTCCAATATAAACTCTTCCGTATGTACCAGATCCAATAAGTTTTCCTTTCACCCATTGATTTTTATTGAAAGGTACATTTAGTTTTTCTAAGGTGTTTTGGATGACAGTCGGTGGGGACGGAATGGAAAATTGTAGTGGTGCAGCTTTAGGAGGAAGAGGCAACGGATGAGCACTTGCATGACTGCTTTCAGGCCACTCATTGGAACTTCCCTGAAACAATTTATGATTTGATAGAAATGAAAAAATATTTTTGGGGTCAAGGTAGGAACTTTGCAATGTTGGGCTATGAAATGGAGAACGTTCAGGACTAAAAACAGTTTTAACTGGTGGCACTTGTGAACAATGGCTTGCAAGCCTACCGAAGTCTGGAATCTCCAAAGTTGACTGAACATGGTTTTCTCGACGAGCCACTAAAGTAGGTAAAAAGTCTCCGGTGTATGATCTTTGTGGGCTAACAGTCGCAGGACTTGGGAGTCCACTTGTCGGGGCACTTCTAGGAGAAGTAACCCCCCTGAACTTGTATTTAGCACCTTCAACGTTTACATCATTTGACAGTACCCTATTAGAATCGCCTGAAGATTTAGTCGACTCAGTGGCAACACGAGAAGCAAAAAGATCCCTGGCATTCAATCTTGGTGGACTGGCAGAAGGACTTGAGAAACCACTTGTTGGGGCACTTCTGGCAGGGATTTTCAGTCTTATGTCACGATTAGTGCTTTCAACATTTGCGTGCCAAAAGAACCTCTGACGAAAATTGCTTGAAGGTTTGGCAGACTTTATAGCAATGTGATCAGTGCTATTCCTGACGGTGTTCATAGCCAAATCAATAGGGAAGATCAACATAGTGACATACTTTTATATACGAAAAATTTGCAATTCGACAATCAAACAACGTCACAATATTTAGGTTTCTAAAGATTGCCTCCAAATCCTAACCTCATCGCAAATATATAGATTACCCTACTGACATCATGCAGGGAACACAGAAACAGAACTTGATCACGTTAACTTGAAGTGATTTGATACCGTGCAAGTGAATTTTGACTTGCTATAGGAAATATATCATACCAAATGCACCCATTACATTCGATTTCATCTATCTCAATTTCCATCTTTAAATCATTTACTCAAATTTGTTGTCACGGATGAGCACATATTCAAAGGGCTGATTAGCCTTATCCTTGCAGTCATGACCTGTAGTTTCATCACTTGGTTTGCGTTCTTGATTACAAGGGGGTGACTTGAATCCAAGATCTTGAGCTACAGGCTCATTATCAATCACTAAAAAATAAAAACAAAAGAAAGAGAACAGAGAACACAAATGTTTATCCTTCTTGTAACTAACGCAACTGCCTTCAGCTACTTGTTTAGTACTTTTCTCTTCCACAATGAATACAAGTGTTCATAATAAAAAAAAACTAGCATCAATTTAGAAATGAAAAAAAACATGTACAAAATGATCTTACCTCCCTAACACATGGCCCAGGCCTTCTTCCGATGATCCGGGATGACCCAGGGTCAAAACCGAACCCAACAACTCCCGTTTCCTAGTCAAAAGGGATTCAGGTACTGGCAATGGATGCGGGACGGCCACCGAAGACCAGTGGTCCGCCCCGCCCGGAGACCACGACTTTTTGGCGGAATCAGGGTCAGCAGGCGGAGAATTTGGCCGGTCCGTGAGAGTGAGATTCAAGCCAAGCTCCTGATCACTGACATGCCTAAGCTTCCTCTGCCGCTCAAGCTTCTTCCGCATAAAAGATTGGCCACGGGTATTACAGGAATTACGAGCAGTGCCATGGAAGTTGTTGCTGTCATCCTTTGGGGAAGAAACAGAGGGGTATGATGGCATTGAAGAAGAGGAGGAACAAGTTTTTGAAAAGAAATGCATTTCGGGGGTTTGGAGAGAAAGGAAATGAAAGTGTTTGAAAGCTTCATGTGAACGTACGGTTGTGGTAGTAATCGTCGCTAGCTGCAAGCCTTGGAAAGAGAGGAACTACTTAGGTTGCTTCGTTGTTGTTGCGACGCTTACTTCTTTTTTTTTGGTCAAGTTCTGCACTTGTTTTTTCAGTCAACTGCGAATATGAACGAGGATTTTGGAGGAGTGGAAATTAGGATCTGATTGATTTGCCGAACTTCAAACTCCCTTGTGGCTTTTAAAGGTCAATTTGCTCCTTTAGTGAGCTTGGATTAAATCTTTTCTTTCCTTCCTTTTTTATCCACTTTGCAACAAGTGTTAACAGAACAACCTTCATACTGATATCGATATTTTCATAGCCAATTCCACGGTAAATAACCCAACTTATGTTTGTCAATGGTAATTGAGTTGAAGAAATGGGAGTGGTAAACACGAAATCTCTGCAGGCGCGAAGGTCAATCTACGTGACTCGCGAAATGGACCATGAGAGAGATATACCAGCTAGCGTTGATGGAGACGGGAGATGATTTTACTATACGAGAGTATTCTTTCTTTCTTTAATTAAATTAAGGGTGACAACTTCATATTTTTATCGTTATTTAACAAGATGAACTTGAGCCAAAAAAATCTAGATGGTTGACAATATCTATGATGCACCGTGAGCGTACGGCAAAATAAGTTGTTTTTCCAGGATTTGATTTTTTTAATTATTAATATGGATGTCCAGGTTAACTTGCATACACCTTAATTAATTTTATAAATCTTTAATTAATGACCATGTAAATCTCCAATAACCCTAAAATTTATAGAACTCGAACTGATGATTTCTAAAAAATAAACCTAGAATCTAACCAGTTAAGCTAAATCTCTCATGTTAGATTAGGATTTAATTTTGTTAGTTTTAAGTCGTTGCTTTGCATCTCTTGGCAAACTACATATACGCCCTAAATTATTTGTGAGTTTTCGATTTGGTTTCTTCAACCTGCTACGATTATGAGAAAAGAAAATTCCTTCAGTTTTTGAAATAAATGGTTGCGTGACCATTTTCTTGGAATCCATTTTCACTTTTATTGTGGAGCTGGTAACAGCTAAGGCATTGGGCGTTTTGCATTGTAAAATTCTTTTTTTTTTTTTTTTTTTGTTGATAATAAGAAATAAACTGTAGCTCCTTTCGAGGCAGAGACCCAGACAAAATTGTAGATAAAACTTGACTTTGCACCGTCATTCCATCCGTCCTGCCGATATGCCAATTAAATGGAGGTAGTATTTAGTATTGTTATATTAATTGCTTTTTAAGGTATATTTTTATTTTGAAATGTATTAAAATAATTTTTTAATTTATTAAAATTTATTTTTAATATTAACATGTAAAAATGATCTAAAAATCATTAAAAATATTTAAATAAAAAATATTATTTTTTATAAAATATTATTTACATCGCGTTCCAATCAGCACCTTGTAAAATGAAAGCCGGGAGGCCAATTTATTGATTGCTTATGACGAGATATTGTTCCTTTCAACAACCTTAATCACGACGATTTTGCAGTTTTGGATATGTTAACGACAGCTTCCATAAAACAACTGACCTGTGTGAGATTAATGGCAAACACAGTTAAAACTCAAAATTGAAAACGTATACCAGAGGGTAGAATTGCTGACAGTTTCGGTGGTTGACCTGTGTCTGTGCCATACCGTGTCAGTGATTTACTAATTTTACGTGGAATTCTTTTGCCTCACGCAGTGGCAATTTCCTCTCATACTAGTAGAGAATACATGATAATAACATAAAATGAACAAATACACTTGGGAAAAGACCGTTAAAAATTACTAGGTTGAAAGCTGAAACCCCACCAACCGAACTTATCTTTGAAATGGTAGGTAATTCTGTTGAAGATGTTAAGAGTTAGAAACCCGACATCTCTTGAGCTACAAAGGTCGATCTTCATGACTTACGAAATGGACTCCGAGAAAGGTAGAGATGGTCAGATTCAGAGGTTGCTGGAGGGGAGAGACAATTTTATCTTTACTTGTTTGGGTCTTTTACCAAACTAGCCTTTGGTAAAAGATTTGAGAATATAACATAAAATAATAAAATATTGAAGAAATATCATATTTTCACTCAACCGCTAATAAGAATCACGATTTTATTAATAAACCAATAAACCAATAATAGAAATGATAGTTGTTTTGTAGCCCATGTCTTATAGGATGAAATTTTTAACTTCTAATGTAATTTGATTTCTTTTTATATGCCAGAAATAGTATAAACAAGGTTATTTTAAACAACAGCTGAAACTGCCAATACAATAAATTTTGTATCAAGCTGATTGTGGTTATATATGTGTGTGTGTGTTTGCTACATGTGTGTTTGCCTTTTAACTTTATTATCTCAAAGAAATCTGACCTTCTATACTATCCTTCACGCAAGTACCATTGACATTCAGGTGCATAAATACATTGTAATTAAACAAATATTTGGTTTGAACTTGATATTCAAGTGAACATGCAATATGTCATTACTTAACAACATTCACCAAATCAACTTTAGTTCTGAAATTTTGTTCAACTACCAAATCACTATTACTATATGATTTTTTTACGATAAACAAACCAATCATTACAAAACATGTCATCAACTCCGGTATCATAACTAAATTCTAGAACAAAAGGCCTCATCACTCCATCATCATAATCATCATCATCTGATTTTTCAACTAAATCCATGACACTCATATTTTTATTATCACTAGGTTTAGAGGAGTCATACCTACACTAATCACAATATACATTTTAAATCCTATTTCATCATAAATTCTCATAACCCTGTCTTCCAATGTCCTAGATGTATCAACTTTAGCTGAATGTGATAATTGTCCAGGTGGTCAAACAAATATAGATATAGATACATTAGTATCTCCATACTTCACATTATATGAGCTTCTAAGTTTAGGTCGACTACTCACATATAACTCCATCATATTCGTTTAATTTTGGACAAATAATTCCATCATATTTCTAAAATTTGCATCACTTGCAATCGGTATCAGAAAATACTAATGTTCCTCAACAAGAGATCTCCAAGTGATATCTATTTCAACATCATTACAATTCAACCTCAAGTCTGCCACATATAATTTTTTTGGTTTTTCCAATAACATGCCTCCAGTAGCATTTAAGAACACAATATTTTCGTTAATATAAGTGAAACTATTATTCGTATAAGGAACAATAGTACCATCATAATGACACAGCATAAAAAAGTTTGAAGACATATTCTATAAAATAAGATCGAATACTCCTTTTCATCAAAATTAAATTATCTCACAATTCAACACAAACCTTAACTGTTATTACTCTGTCCTTAATAATATCAATGACAAAATATATAATTGTATAAATTAAAAACTAAATGATCTAAATTGAATAAAATCTCCAATTATGACAATCTTTTAACCAAAACTTAACACATACTCTTATTGTTATGATTTCAACAATAACTTTGTTAATAACATCAATTGATTAAAATCTATCTAATTTATCAATTAATTTTTTTTTCTTAATTCAAACAATTACTAAATATGACAAGTAACCTAATAATCAATTTATAATCTAATTTCTCTAATTCAAACCTATTTGATTTCATAAATAACTTCAATTGTATTAAAAAAATATAATTGCAACACTCGAAACCCAAAATTATCTTAACATCAACAAAATACCTAATTATCAAACAAAACACAAATAATCATAAATAAAAACTCAAAATTTATCAATTCAATAATGAAACTCATAAAACTAAGAAACAATGCAACTGTTATATCTTGATTTTTTTATGTTTAGCTGGCAAGGAGGCTATCTTGGCCCGCGATTTGCAACAAAAAAAATAGTGGAAAGACTCGTTGAGATAGGGGGAAGATGATTCTAGTGTTTTGGTAGAGAATTAGAGGTTGTTATGGCAATTGGAGGCTGCTTTGGGCAAGGGATTTGCGATTCTTAAGGTTTTTTCTCTACAGGAGCGGCAATCACGAAGAACAAAAAGGGATTATATATCCATCGTAACTGCAATTCTGAATCACGGTTGTATTATGTAAGAACTATTCAGAATCACAGTTATATTTAACCCGTGGTTTTAAATCGTGGTTTATAATAAAACCATGATTCAAAATAATAGTTATATATTGAAAAATATGATTTTGAATAACGATTCAGTTAAACGATGTTATTTTCCAAAAACTTTTTCAAATTGTGTCATTCTCTTAATACTTTGTTAGTTTTCAAAAAAATCTACTTGTTTTAGGATAAAGCACTGGATTAGTTGACAAAATCTACAATTATACATACAAAAAAAGTACTTCATTTTCAGCAATTTACCTATATGCCCTCAATCATTTGTACGTTTTCGATTTAATTTCTTTGATTTTGGGAAGTATAAAAGAAATATATTGCTATGTATGTTGCCCTCTTGTTATCTACTAAAAATGAAGTTCTAAAGTCACGTATGCACTCCAAGACACTTTAGGTTTTCACTCCATAATTACCTATGCTAAGTTGGGGGTTGGATTAAGTTTTTTTTATATAAAAAAAATATTCAAGTGTTGTTAATATGCTTTTCAGTAGAAAAAATTAAACTATATAGGAATTGATTTAATATAACCCGATCGACTTGGTAGGTGCAAAAACAACCCAAATAACTAATAAAAATATAATTTAACTTAAAAAAAATCAAGATGATATTTTTTTTTTAAATATTAAAACGATAATATATTAGATCAACTCAAATTAATATGCTAAATCTGTTATCTAGGTTATGAGACCCTAATATATTAGATCAACTCAAAATATATCTCTTCCTCTCCTTTTCCTCATAATCGATTCGTTTTCTCTTCTTTTTGTAATCCCCATATCTCCTACGATTTATAAATGAATTATAGTTGTTCTTTTCAAAACTTTGTGGGTTCTTGCTCCAATGTCAATTATACAATCTCATCCTTTGGTACTGTGCATAATAGTATTCAAATTTAGTTCAGGCTTTTAGGGTTTTGATTTTTAATGTAAAGTTGCAGTCGCTTATGGATTACCAATAATTGATTTCTTTTATAATTGATAAATTCATTGTTTGTTTATTAAATGGTAGGTTAGTAGTAATAATTGTCATTTTCAATTTGACCAGAGATAAATATATTATTTTTCATCTTAATTATATTATAAAAATGGTTAAAATATACTTGAAAGAAAAAAATTTAAACATGGTGTGGGTGTTTTGTATTTTCACAGTGTTTATTCATTATTATAATGTCAGCTGAAAGATAATTTGGTATTTGATTAAATATAAAAAAATAATAACAGTTAAAATACACAGTGAATAACAAAAAATGCCCTTAAAATAAAAAAAATATATATAAACATGAGATCAAGAGCTTTTTGGTCTTTTCATAATATTTTTTCTTTGTAGTTATAAAGTCAACTAAATAGCAATTTTATATTTGGCTAAAAAATAGGTGAGCGTGCATGAGAAGTATCCATGCCCTCTGAGAAGTATGTGCAGTGCCTCCCAACTTCCAAAAATACCTTTTTCTCCGTGTCGTTAGAAGCACTATCATGTCCCTTTCTTGTTGGAGCAACAGGTGGCTCTGGTAGTGGTCTGATTTGTTGTCAGTGAACCTTTTTTTTATTATTATTTTCCTCTCCTCTCCCCTGAAAATTATAGTTTGCCCTTTTTGTTGTTGGTATTTCAGCTTCAATCCTTATTCTTTTGATTTTGAATTGTTGGTCCTGCTTTTTTATAAAAGTTTTATTTGTTTTCAATTTCATACTTTAATCTTAATTTACCAAATATTATATTCTCTAATATGGTTCTCATTCTTTTGATTTCTAATTTATTTCCTTTGGCTCTTTTGTAAAAGTTTTATTGATTTTCAATTCTATCATTCAATTTAAATTGATGGTATTATGTTTTCAATTTAGTCCTTATTATTTTGATTTCTAATTTTTTATTGGTTTTTTTTGTAAAATTTATTATTATTTTCAATTTCATCCTTCAATCAAAGCATTGTTTTTATTTTTTATGGTCAATTTTGATCCTTATTCTTTTGATTTTTTTTGTCCTTTTACTAAATTGACTTTTCTTTTCAATTTTATCCTTCAATAAAATATTTTTTTAATTTTGATCATCATTCTTTTAATTGCTATTTCTTTAATCATTTTGTATAATTAATTTTTTTTTCAATTTTTTCCTTCAATAGTTGATTGATTGAAAATTGAATTTTATAGTTTTTAAAAATTGGATGCTTCGGGTCTAATGACTTTGATTATGGATTTGAAAAGTTAACGCGGATTTGACGGGATATCCTAGGTCAGCTCAATCCTGATTACTAAGGTTATAGACATGTCATGATAACTCAAGTTGACCATGACTGATTTTTTTATGTCTTTTTTAACCCGTTTTGTTCCTATGTATTTAATAAGGATGTTGATCCATATCTTGTCATATTTTATCTTATTTTTTCTAATTAAATTAAAATCAGCTTATTTAATCTAGTTATGTTTATGATGGGAGTCATATATTTTTTTTCTTTTATAAAACACACTTGCAATAGCTGAACATTAATTTTTGAGCCAAAAAAATAAGTATGATATTACGGTGAATCACGTGCACCAAGGCTAGTTATGACAATAATAATTTAATTTACTTTTATTTAGGTAATATTGCAAAGCCTTCTCTTTTGTTAACATTACCATAATTTACTTTCTATTATGATCGTTGTAATAATTATTATTATTTTATTCATTTAAAAGGTCTACTAAAATATTTTTAACTTCATTGAAGTTAAATATTATTTAAAATAAGAAGTTAATTATTTTTTATTATATTTTTTTCAATAAAAATAAATTATAAAAATAAAAGAATGTAGACATTTTGAAATATACTATAAAGGTCTATTGATTAAAACTAATTCATAAGCTAAACTTTTAATGCAGTTCATGAATTTTAGTTAATATATTTTATTTTTAAAAGTTCTTGAGATATTGTTTCCGTAAGTAAACAAGTTTTTTTTTAACATACACATATACACATGGTATAATAATATTAACAAAATATAATTGGCCTTGGAAAATTATTGATACCTCCAGATCTATTAATACTATTCACTAGAAAATCGTAATGGCGTTTTTTTCCCATTACTCAAAAATCTCTGCACTGACTTCTAAGGGCATTAAGGGTATTGGAGTCTTTTTACATGACTTATTTGTTATTTTCTAATTGATTGGGGATAGATAAGTATTTTCACATCTTGATTGCATAGTAAAATGACTAGAATACCCTTTCAAGCAAAAAGAAATTAAATATGATGTCAAAGTGTATTTTTATATTTTCATAACGGTTTTTTTTGTTATTACTAAGAGACAATTTAATATTTGATCAAATATAAAAATAATAAACAATTAAAATGCATAGTAAAATAATGAAAATACTCTTAAAATCAAAATATTTAAGCCTGAGTTCAAAGAGATTTTTTTATTTTTCAGAATAGTTTTTTTTTGTAATTAGAAAGTCAGTTTTGGGGTACTTTTTTATTTAGCTAAATAAAAAAAAGAACATGCGCATGTGACACACTTGAGGGTGCGTGGGAGGTGCCTCTCAGCATCTAAAAATTCCTTTCCATCGTGTCTTTGAAAGCACTGCTGTATCCTCTTCCTGTTGGTGCGACAAGTGTCTTTGATGGTAATCCGGTTTGTCACCAATAAACTTTTTTTCATCATTTTCTTTCTTCTCCCTAAAAAATTATAGCTTGTCCCTCTTGGTTGTTGGTATTTCAACTTTAGTTCATATTCTTTTGATTTCTTATTTTTGATCTTTCCCTTTTATAGAAGTTTTATTTATTTTTAATTTCATTCTTCAATCCCAATTTACTAAATATTATAGTTTTTAATTTGATCCTCATTCTTTGAATTTCTGATTTTTTGCCTTGGCATTTTTGTAAAATTTTTATTTTTTTAATTTCATCATTCAATTCAAATTGATGGTATTATGTTTTCTAATTGGGTCCTCATTGTTTTGGTTTCTATTTTTTTTCTTGATCATTTTGTAAAAGTTATTATTCTTTTCATTTTCACTATTTAACTACAACATTGTTTTTATTTTTTATGTTAATTTTGAGCCTAATTCTTTTTAATTTTTTTATCCTTTTACTAAATTGCTTTTTTTTTTTCAATTTCACCATTCAATTAAATATAAAATTTATTTTCTATTTTAATTTTGATTCTCATTATTTTAATTGCTATTTTTTAAATCATTTTGTATAATTGATTTTTTTTTTCAATTTCATCCTTTATTATATGATTAATTGAGAATTAAACTTCAAGTTTTTTTCTAGATTTGGTACTTTGAGTCTAATGACTCAGGTCACGAGTTTGAAACGTTAACACGATTCTTTTCATAGAGAAAAGGGCTTTGTAATTCTCTTTAATTTTTTATCGAGTTATCAATTACATGATCTGAGGTCGGGTATGACAGGATATCTCGGGTTGGTTCAGCCCTAATTAAAGTGGTTACAGATTTATCATGATTTATTTTTTATGTCTTTTTTTTACTCTGTTTTAGAACTTGAATATCATTTTTTACACAAAAAAATAATTCAACCCCGATGTAAAGTGCAGACAAAAGTACTGTAAATGTAAATATTTCAAGTTACTGCAAAAAAGGTCTAATTTCAAATATTAGTTTAGCTAGTTTAGCTCTTGACATTATATTTGTAGTTGGTTTAATTTAAGTCGTTATATTTATCATTGAATTAGTTATGAAACAGTAATTCTTACTCTTTAGTAGGAAATCGGAGGCACCCAACTTCAATTTTGTGTAGTTGATATTGTCTTCTTCGTAAATTGATAGAATATTCTCTTAAAACGTAGTCGCTCTATACCTCTTTTATTAGAAGAAACAACTTTGAATTGAGAAGAAAGGAGTTAAAGTTGGAAAAGACTCTGGCCCTGATTTTTATGTTTTGTAGTGGTGAGAAAGAAAGAAAAAAAACCTATAACCTCACAAGAATCCTTATCTTCACCTAAGACTATTCTTTGAAAAGAGACTGAAAATGATGAGATGGAGTCGCTAATTTTCAATAAAACTTAAAAGGCATTAGTCGAGTGTGTTTGGCAGTGTAGGTATAGTTGTTTTTTAAATGATTTTTTGTGTCGAAATGCATATCAATAATATTTTTTTATTTTCTATATCAGCACATCAAAACAATTCAAAACATATAAAATATATTAAATTTTAATAAAAAAAATTTTAATTGTTTAATTTCATGTCCAAATGCATATCAATAATATTTTTTCATTTTCTATATCAGCACATCAAAACAATTCAAAATATATAAAATATATTAAATTTTAACAAAAAAAAAATTTAATTGTTTGGGAACGCGGTTTACACCACGTTCCCAAACAGTTTCTTACTATTAAGTCATAAAACTATGGGATGTAAATGAATCATGGAAAGAAATTTAAATAAGATGGAACCACAGAAAAATACAAAGTTAGGTTTATTGCTAAAGATTTAAGCAACAGGAGACCTAGACTATTTTGACTCGTTCTCTTATCTTGCAAAAGTTGCATCCATAAGTTGACTGAGTATGTCCACTGTGTGAGTTAATATATAATTTCCATTCATAGAAAATTTAAATATTTTTTCAAGAAAACGAGATGTTCGTGTTAAAAAAAAAATATAAAAATAATATTTTTCTGCAAGAAATTTATTATATTAGCATCAAAATATATTAACTGTAAAACGTGCTTCAGGTTTGACTATTATTCTCCGTGTTAATGGTTTTGGCAGTTAAAATTTCAAAGTTAGGTTTGAAATAAATAATTAACTATAACACTCAGTTTAGGTTTAATCAAATCTATTTTCAAAATATTTTCCGTAGACATAAAAAAATAAATAAAGAAAACAAAGAAAGAAAAGAAAAGGAGGAAAGAACAACAGAACTGGGTTTAACCGAAAGCAACTTAGATTTCGGTCTCGTGCAGGCCTATAATTGCCCATCAGTTCTCGCTAAATTTAGGCCTTCAGCAACCGGCCTTTAACCCAAAACCTCCAAAGGCCCTAAACCGTAGCCCGCCCTCTTCCTCCTCAAATTATAGGGTTTTTCAATCAGACTCTCCTCCCTCCAAGCCCCGCCAAACTCCTCCCTCACCCCGCCAGAAAATCCTCTATTCACCGCCAAAAAAACCCCCATCTAGCAACAATACATCACCTAATACCTCTAACCACACTCTGAATGCATGGTTAAGCCGTGCCGTATCACTTCGAATGCATGATTAAGCCGTGCCGTATCGGATTCTTAATAGGAACCTGTCCCCCTAGTTTCTCGAATTTCCCTACAGATGAAGACGAATTCGAAGAAAACGATGGCAACGCAGTTTATGGACACACTCTCTCAAGCCAGCGGCCTTCTACCGTAGAAGGCCGAAGTTGGGCGTCTACCGTACACCGAATTTGGTTAGTTTTATCAGTACTGTGGATCGGTACCCGATAATTCTCAGAAATATGGGCGGTGACTTTGTCTGTTACACTCTGCTCTATGCAAGAAATCCCCATGATTCAAATCGCTGGTTCAGGTCAGCTTAAAGAAGGCTCGTTATTAAGCAATTTTTTGCGTCTCCGCCACTAAGAGTTTTAGGTTTTTTTGAACAGGATTCAAGTGGAGACGTGGGACGATATGGCGAAATTGTGCTTTCAACATCTAAAGCCAAATGATCACACATATGTCTCGGGCCATTTGGAGTCTTACTTCAAGGTTTCTAGCAATGGAAATCCAAAGTCCAGTTATAAGGTACCCCATTTGAATTATAATAGTTTGCTTGGATATGTCATTTAAATTTTTGAAAACTGCGTGGAATTATTAATGATTTATGCTTACTTATAGAAATAGAGGCTAGAGGCAGCTAGGTATTGATCGCGCTCAAGTAGCGGCTTGAAAAAAAAAAACTTAAAAAATAATATTTAGATTCTTAAAACTTTTTAGCATTATTATTAAATTTTAGTTTTAGTTTACATTTAAATTAAATCATGTAATAATTGTTTCAACATGATTTTTTTTACTGGGTATGTTTAAAAAAAAATCGATTTCATATTAAAAATAAAATTAAAAAAAAAGATAAAAAAAAAGTCAAATAAACACAATGAAATTAAAAACATCATATTAAGGGATAGAATTAAAAGAAAAAAAAAGGTAAAAAGTTTTTATTATATAATAATAAATACAAAAATGATTTACTATCAACACAATATTGATAAAGGATAAAATTGAAAAAAAAATAAAACAAAAAACCCTAAAAAAATAAAACTTTTATATTAAAAGATTAAATAAAAAAACCTAAATAACCAGTTAAAAAAATCACATGTTTGAAAAAAAAACCAGACAAAAAGACCCGATGGAAGCCCATGCGCCGACCCCATGTCTTCTAGTTGTATTAATAATAAGGTAAAGATGGAGTAATGTACACTTAGATTTTAAAAGGAACAACCAAAGAAACTGATTCCCAACACAAACAATGCCTTAAAAAAAATAATTATATAATGAATTATGTATCCCAAAACAAACAATACAATAATTTATTAATGAATTATGTATATAATTATTTAACGGACTCATGTTTTCTACCTAAACCATTTCAGTTTTTTTATAACTGTGTATAATCATCATCATCAACGCACATAATATTTCACTGTCTAATATTTCTACCCAAACCAATTCTCCTTTCACTACTGTGCAATATCATCAACCGTTGATTCAGACTTAACTATATACTCTTCACTAAAATATGTTTCAATTAAATTATCAGGCTTGGAACTCACATCTTCACCTGACTTAACCACCAAGAAACCACTGTCTAATATTTCTACCCAACATCAACGAGTATAATATTTCACAGTCAAGATTTCTACCCAAACCAATTCTCCTTTCATCACTGTGCATCATCATCAACGCACACATCACTGTGCATCATCATCAACGCACACACGTCACGCCCAAAAAGCACAAGAAACGCACAAAGCACAGTAAACGCATATCATCAACAGAGAAGGAAAATCACATCGGGTGGGTCAGGTTCTACTGGAAGAGAAGCAATTGAAGAAAATGAGAGAAAGATGAAGAGATGGAGGGGAATTGAAAGCATATGTTTTTGATTAAACAAAAAGAGAAACAGAGCATGGGTTTGCTGTGTTTTTTTCACAGAAACCAAACAAAACAAACTCGATTTCTGTGAAAAAAGCATAGCATGGGAAAAATGGGTTTGGGTTTACTGTTTATGGGTTTGGTGTGTTTGGTTTCTGGGAAAAATGCAGGGGTTTTGGTTTTCTGTGTATGAGTTGCTTGGCGAATAGGTGGATTGGTAGGGAAGGAAACGGGGCCGAAGGGCGCCTTCAGCTTAATGAAAGAATGGTGATTCTTTGAGTTTGCTGTGATAGCAACAGTGGTGAAACGAAGGAATGGTGATTATCTGGAGTTTGCCGTGTTTGTGTATGGGTCTGTGTTTGGTTTCTGTGAAAAATTTTGAGTTTGTTGTGGTTGATTTTTTCCAGGGGTTTGGGTTTGCTGTGGTTGAATGGGTTGCCTTCCCAGGGGTTTGGGTTTACACAGAGCGTGGGAGCATGGGTTGCAGTAAAATTAACAAGATAAACAAGGAAAAAAACGCAGCAAATATATCACAATGCCATTATTATTACAACAGATTAAAAATAAAAAGGATGAAAACATAAGATAAATAAAGACATTTGAGGAAAAAAAATTACCTGGAAGAAAGCTGAGAGATGCTTCCAATTGATCTGCGTAAATTATTTGGGAGAGAGAGAGTTTAGGGATTTGTATTTTGGGACAGTGCACGTTTTGTCAATAAAGAAAAGGAAAGTGTTCTCCTTAGAATAAGGAAAGGAAAATACTTTCCTGCCGTAAAGCTTCTTTTTTTTTCTTTGACAAATTTTCCTTATGTTTACCAAACATGAGAAAGTGCGGAAAATGGTTTCCAGAAAAATGAATTCCTGAAACAAACAAGGCATTAGTTTGTTTCTATAGATAATTGCGAATGGATTGCATTAGATTGCACAACATGATCATCGGCCAGGCTGCCAAAGCCCTGAGTAGTCAAAGTTTGAAACCTGCCAAAACCAGGAGGAATCAGAGTTGGAAGCCTGTTGAAACCCTCCCTGAGGAATCAGAGTTGAAGCCTGTCGAAACTCTCCCTGAGGAATCAGAGTCAGGGACCTGCCAAAAATTTAAGGAACCAGAATCAGGTGCCTGCCAAAAATCCATGGAGCCACATTCAGGAGGTATCCGTTTTTCTTTTACCTGTTGAAGTTTATTTTCAATTAAGTGCCCATCTCTCGTTCACCTGGCTCCTGGACAATACGCTGTGTTGTAGGTTATCATGAATGGCTCATAGTTCAATTAACATAAGAGATGGTTTAGGTGGGTTGTTTCTCAATATAGGACTTCCAAATCTTTGGCATGTTCAGGTGCATGTCGCTTAAAATCTTGGAATCTATTATTAGCTCATCATAAAGTTGCCAGATATGACTGCCTGGGTGTGTGGGGATCAAGAATGCTGTTTACTGGCAGGCAAAGAAAGTCATACTGTTTGATTGGGCCATGGTTTTTTATATGATTGATAGCAGTGATTGATTTAGCATTGGTTTATTGTTTTTTTTATATTTTGTTCACTACTCCCATGCTTATTTCTTTAAATTTCTTTATAACAAATTCAGCTGAAATTGGCATGGGAAAGGACAAAACCCACCTTTGCTTATGGAAAGCGCTTTTCAGCAGTCTGCTTGGGTGGTGGGATAACAAGAAAAATCGGAGTTACCCGACTTTAAGCACAGGATTAGTGGTTGTGCTCTTTGGTTGAGTCCAAATGAACCACCATGGATCAAAAGAAAAGTTCAATTGCTTTATAGGAAAATGGGAGAACATTGTGAAGAGGAAAGGCACAAAAACCTTTACTTGTGGCAAGGATTCTTCACCAGCCATCATGAATGGTGGGATTACAGGAACAATAAGAAAAACTCAAGGTCCCCAGACTTTAAGCACAGGGATACTGGTGAAGCTCTTTGGTTGAATCCGAATTATCCCCCACGGGTAAACTTACAAATCCAATTTGCATGATTTAAACATGGGAGTAGAGCACCAAGAGCTAGAGAGGTGGAAGTTGTCGTTCCCGTGTCTCTCATTGGGTGTATGATGGCTGAAAGTATACGTGCAGGACCCTTGAAAGAGGAATGGGTATGGGGATGGAGACCCACTGCGGGAGAGCTCCGTGCTTGCATATATATATGTCTTATACCTCTTGCCTTCTGATGTATATTAGGTAGATACAAGGTTTTATGGTGGATTACAATAACCGACCATTAGCTGAGATGGCATAAACCACATTCGATGTTCAAATTTTGGGTGGCCAAATGTAAAGAAATTAAGAACATGAACAGCGGCGATTATCCTGGATGTTTGGAAATGTAGAAGTAATTGTTTTTTATTTAAAAAAATATTTTTAACACAAGCATATCAAACCCTTTAAAAAAACAAACCATGTCTTATTGGTCTATATAATAAGGAATGGAGTGTTTGTAATACTGTATGACTGTCTTAGAAATCAATGTATTCCGAGCATGTAGAATGAAGTTCGTTGAAATCGTTCGACGAGTTTCTTAAATAATAACCACCACCAATTGGTTAGTATCATGTTGGATTCATTTGTTAGGGCTACCCATCACGAATGAAATAGCACTAACTTTCCCGAAGAGTTGATTATGAGAATCAATCGCCAAGTTTATACATACTTTTGCGAAGTCAACTTGAATTTCACTCGGTTTTCTTTTTCACCGAACGTGGCTTTTATCATGTATGCCAGACACATTGGTCCCACCTAAATGGCTGTCTGCATTGTGGTTAATGATTAATAAAAGGGTGTTTAAGAATATGATAATAGTTATTTTTTAATATATATATATTTTTAAAATAATATATATATTATTTTTTAAAAGTAATTTTTGCTAAAAGCCAAAATATTATAAAACATAAAAAATTTAAAATTTTTAAATATTTCATTTAGAACATAATTCCAGACAACCTTCAATATAAGTTTGCTTGTACATGTTGCCATGGGAATTTTACAATGTCAACCACACCGATTTGTCAAGGACTACCTTATTTGTGCCCTCTGCCCTCTCCAAATATCAAGGCATTGATTGATTCATTGACTGTAAATTGTATCCAAACGAGAAAGCTCAACGAGGTGATGCAAAGACTTGCCGGAGCCAGTGTGAAAATCCTTGCTCTGGTTTAGAATGCATGCGCTCAAAGTCTCCGATCCCAAGCAGCGCTCAATGCTCTCAATCTAGTCATGGATCCTCCAGCCTTGACTGGTAACTGCTAGTAATGGTTCTTTTGTAGTCTCTGGCCCCATAATTGAGAGTTTAATGCATCTCAAGTTGACGAGGGCACAGCAATCCTTTTCTGAGTCAAAAAGCCTTTTCACGTGGACTGGATTATTTGAACAATACCACGAATCTTGCACTTGTCAATCAATTTGATGATGATACTTCTTTTTGCCTTCCATAGCCTTCATTTCTATCCTAAAACCAATCGTCTTCTTGTTGGAATGAATGAAGGAGTCCATCTCACTTACGTGTCTTTTCTTGTTAGGATCAGGAGTTAGATAAAGAAAATCATCACGTATCCTAATATTATTCTCTCACATATTTTTTTTAATAAAAATACTTTTAGCTTGGAATTAAAATTTATATAAATTAACACTACCTTATATTTAATTTTTATCAAATAAATAAAAATAATAAAATTTGAATTCATAACCGCTTAATAATAAAAGCTCTAATACCATGTTAAATAAACACTTCAACATAAAAGCTTAAGTTATACAATTCAACTCTAAATATAATTTATATTATTATTTAACAACGACTAACATAAAAAAAAAACCAATCACAATCACACATATAACATATTATATAATTTATTTATACCTATGGCTATGAAGGAAAAATAAAATTTCACTTCAGCGGAACATCATGTAAGTTTGAAAACTTTCAGTTCTAATTTCAAGCACACCCCATTATGACGACTCAGTCTTTAAGACGCAATGAATTTTGTAGTGGATAGAGAAAGAATATGTATCAGCTATATAGCACAACTCTGATTAAAACTAAAAGACTAAAACTAAAACTAAAATCACTCATTGTTTTACTGTGCATTATGAGAAAAATCACCGTTTATTCACACAATGATCTTTCTTTATCTTTCAATATTTTTTCAATTATTTTTTCCTCAATTTGATCATTTTATATTTTATTAATTTCAAATTAGATTTCATGGTTTATTTTATACTTTTTTTTTTTCAATATTTCATGATCTTTAAAAAAATCTCGGTATTGAGTTGATTTTTATTTTGCTAATAATAATTTGGTTTGATTATTTGTGAAGATTATAAATGAAGAGATCAAAATTGAAAGTGTGGTAATTAAAATGACAACTCTTTATTTTAAAATATAATAGATCTATTTTTTGGGTCCTTAATTTCTTCTCTTTTTTTGCCATTAATTTTTTTTTCAAATTCATCCTTTCACATTGCGTTGATTGGTGATTCGACTTTATAATTTGGTTTGTATTACTTTCTTTTCAGGTTATTGCATTCTTAAAAAAAAAATTATGATATTGGGTTGGATTTTTATTTAAAAAAAAAGAATTTAATTTTATTGTTTGAGAAAAATTAAAAACGAAAGGACCGAAATTAAAAATTTGATGAAATGACATCCCTTTCTTAAAAAAAATTATTGTGTCAGCGCTTTTAAACTCAAGATTCTTTCCAAAATAAATTTTGATGTTTTTAGTTTGAAATTATACGATTTGATCCAGAACTTCATTTAATTTTTATTTTAGTCTCTAGATTAGAAAGAAAGTCATTGGACCATAACGAACCATAACGAATGAGATAGAAAGAGTTGGCTGTTCTGATTCTATACATAAAAATGGTCAAATTTAGTATCAAAATGTTTCTTTTTATGAGATGAGTGTTATTAAGGTGTTTTTGAGTTTCTGTATCATCTGAAAAAGTAAATCGAGGTTGAGAGAGGGTTTTTATAGGCTTGATTTTGTATTTTTAAATGAATAATGGAGGTTTTTTTTTAATTTGGGATATTAGTATCTTGAGGTTGTAAGATTATTTATTTTAGGTGTTTTTATATAAAAATATGTTAGAAATTAGGTTTTGGAGTAAAAAAATGGCATAACCTAATTTTCCACCCACTTATATGGTATTTGGATCATGGGTAGCAGACAACACATTGTTCACCTGTTTTGAAAAGGAAAAGAAAATTAATAATCCATATATGCACGCTTCGGCTGGCAAGCCCATACATTTGGGCTTATTTTTAAAGACCCATGCGCACTAGGCAACATAGGCTCAGACTTCTGGGTTGTTTTTTCCCTTTTTTTATTTATTTAATTTCTTATAAATTAAATAATTTGAAATTATATATATATATATATAATTACTTTTAAATTCTTAGGTAGATTAATTAAGAATGTTTTTAGATATTATTTTGTTGAATTTCATTTAATTTTTACAATTTATAATAATAATAATAATAATAAATTATTTTATTTGGGTTCTTTGCAAGGTCACTACTTTTTGTTCTTATATAATTAAATAAAAATATTTTTAAAAAATAAACTTATTGAACCAATCAGGTTTAGAATCTAGAACATCAATTTAACAAGTTAATCCTAATAGAACTAACATGTCTCCACCTCAATATTAAGAGAGAGAGAAAAAAAATGGTGTCTTGATTTTTTGTTTTGAAATCAAGTCATGTTATTTCTAATATTTTAGGTTATTTTTAGACCTTTCAAGTCAATTTAATTATACGAGACCAACTTCTTTATAATTTAATTTGAAATCTAATCTATGTAAGGATTCGGGTCATAAAATTTTAACAATGACCAACTAAGTTAGGTTTAATGACATTTTCTAAGTCAAGTTTAATGACATTTTCTAAGTCAGGTTTAATGATATTTTCAAATTGTTCCTTCTAATAATATTCTAAGTGTTGTCTTGTTATCATGTTTTTTTTATACACTCGAATGAAAAATATTAGGGTGATATTTTTTTTGAATTGAAACTTGTTTTGGAATGACAAGAGAATGTTGTCTAAGAAAAAGATGTTTTGATGAAACTTTTTTTTATAATTCTTTGAATTGACACTTGTTTTTGGAATGATGAGACAATGTTGTCTAAGGAAAAGATGTTTTGGTGAAAGTTTGTTTTTAATAAAAAAGGCACAATTACAAGATAAAAATCTTTTTATCCTTATTTTAGATTATCTTGATTTTTTTATATGTATTCTACATGCCTTTTTTTATTATTAAATAAACAACATAGAAAAAATGTTATATATATATTTTAAAATTAAATATATAAATAAGAAAAATAAGACTTTTACTAAAAAAATTATTTAATTTCAATAGAATTTAGATTATTACTCTTCTTATAAAAATATTTGTGTTATTTAATTAAGTTAGAAAAATTAAAGGACTTCTTGTTGCACATGATTAAATATTTTTGTCTACGCTTATTTTTTAAATTCACAACTTAGTCTTTAGATAGCGTTAAGATTCATTTTTAGTATTATTTACGCGTAATTTTGTTAGATATATGGATCAAATTTAAAGTTAATGATTAAGATTTTACTTGTTGTTTAAAAATATATTAATAATGTTTAAATATTTTTTTATATTAAAAAATTTAACTTGAATCACGATGTAGCGCTAGTCAATTATCTAGTGCATCCTAGAACGAATCACTATAAAAACTAAAAAGTCCATTATTAAAGACTGATTAAATCCCTTTACTAAATAAATTTTCTTTTTTCTGTTTGGCAATATTGAGTTTCTTGGACCATCTTGTACATTAAGAGGAATTTGATAAATTTCTCTTAATTCTGGTTTTAAAGGTTTAACGTATAAAATTAAGGAATAAAACATGTTCATTTTCTTAAGATTCCCAACAATTCTGAAAAAAAATATTAGATTGAAAAATGAAAAACGGAAATAGAAAAACCTTTAGAAAAAATAAATAAATAAATAAATTATTTCAAGTAAAAAATTCTATATTTTTGACAAGTATCCACATCTAACAGAAAAAATGATGGAACTCAATTAGATTTTTACAGCATTTGTTAGGAAACTTTGCTATTCGGTTATTATTAGTTTTTATTTATTGAAAAACCTAACAAGTACAGAACTACATAATAGCGTGGAGTACTTTCCACTACATTATTATAATTAAAAAAAAATGCAATTACATGATGTTTATGTTGTTTTAGTCATTAATTTTTTTTATTTTGGTTATTGATTTTTTTAAAAAAAATATTATCATTCAATATTATATTAATTAATTAGTAATTATACTTAATAATTTGTTTCGTATTATTTTTATTAAGTTTTTGTGATCACCAAAATTAAAAATAAAATATAATAAAAGCTCTTCATTTAAAAATAAAAAAAATTTAGCCTTTTATTTTTTTAGTCCAACCTTCAAGTCTGTTTTTTATAATTTCATCATTTTATATTATATTAATTAATAACTCAGTTTGATGATTTGTTTTAAATTGTTTTTTTTGGAGTAGTTGTTGTCTTACAAAAACTATCATGACTTTGGGTTGGTTCTTCATTTTATGAAAAAAAATTCAGTTTTGTTATTTGAGAAAAATAAAAATAAAAAGATCAAATTAAAAGTTTGCTAAAATATATGCTTTTTTTAAAACAAATATTGCTGTCAGCACCTTTTATCCTTAATATTTTGTCCAAATTATTTTTAGATCTTTTTATTATGAAAATTATACAATTTTGTCTAAAACTTTATTTTATTCACATTTTAATTTCTAAATTTGAAAAAGAAAAGAGAAAGTTGCCAATCAACAATAAAAAAGGAAGAAAATTGTTGAATGATTATATTTCAACAACAAAAAAATACTGATCTTGAAGTCAAGAAGTTTTACCTGATGAGAGAAATCTCATTAAAAATTTTTTTAAACATTTATCTTGTTTGGATAAATAGATCAAGATAGAAAAATAATTTTTCTTTTTATTTATTTTTTTAAGTTTTTGAGTTGATAAATTAATTTTTTAATGTCATAAAAGTGTTTATAAGTAAATATAAATTAAAAAAATAGATTTTTAAGTAAAAAAAACACGCTATTAATTTTTATAATACTTTTATGTTAGATATTTTATTTTCAAGAAACATGTTGTTTTTAACATTTTTTTTTTGAGAAAAGCTCAAGATCACTTTTAAGATATGGTATTTGGTATTGAAATTTCTAGTTTTAAATTATTTTTTTTTAAAAATTGTTTTGATATATTATATTAAAAATAAAATTTAAAAAGTAATAAATTATTTTAATATATTTTTAAATAAAAAATATTTTAAAAAAACTCTCTCCTCTCCTGTATTCTCAAGCAGTAAATCGCACGTAATAATAATCTGGCTGCCCTGCACTGACCCAGTCCTTCTCACAAAAATAAACTTCTCAGTTCTCCCAGCGCAACCACAACTACAACCAGTGGCCATGGTGGTCACAGACCTCTTTTTAGGGGAGATAGCCACCGAACTCCTCAAACAGCTACTAGCAATATCAAAAAAAGCCAGCCTATGCAAATCAAGTGCAGAATCTTTAATGGCAGGCATAAACGAACTCATCCCTATGATTCAAGAAATCAAATTATCCGGTGTTGAACTCCCTTCGAACCGCCAATTCCAACTCGACCATCTCTCTCGCACGCTCCATGAAGGCCTCGAGCTCTCCAAGAAAGTCCTCAAATCAAACCGCTGGAACGTCTACAAAAACCTCCAGTTAGCAAGAAAGATGGAAAAGATTGAAAAGAAAATATACATGTTTATCAATGGACCTTTACAGGTTCATTTATTAGCTGACGTGCATCACATGAGGTTTGAAACAACAGAGAGGTTTGATAAGTTGGAGTGGTCAGCCAAGAAGTTAGAGGAGAGTATAGGGAATTTGAAGATCGGGGTGGGAGGTGGTGGGGGCTGGATGGAGGAAGCGGTGACGAGATTGGAGGAGGAAGAGATGAAGTGGGAGGGTAGTTTTGGGAATAATTTTTATTCGGGATTATGTATTGAAGAAGGGAAGAGGAAGGTGAAAGAAATGGTCATCGAGAGGGAGAATTTAAATGTTGTTGGGATTTGTGGCATTGGTGGGTCTGGAAAAACTACTTTGGCTAATGAAATCTGTAGAGATGATCAAGTTAGATGTAAGTTTTAATTAAAGAATCTCTCTTTCCTTTACTGTTTTATTTATAAATTTTTCTTTTTCTTTCTTTCCGTCATCTGCTTGATTCGACCTGTATAGAGGTAAAAGGAAACACAGACTTCACAGAAAGGATACCTTTTCTTTGTTTTTACTTCCTTGTTTTAGTTTCTTTTGCTACTGGCTGCAGGAATTGGTGATTAGCATATGATCATTCTTTTATATTTAGACAAGAGGGGTTTTAGTTGACTTTGTTGATCTTGATTTCTTTCAGGTCACTTTGAGAACAGGATTTTGTTCTTGACAGTATCACAGTCTCCGAATGTGGAGAACCTGAGGGCGAAAATCTGGGGATTTATTACAGGGAATGATGGAATGGGTGGTATGGGCTATGATATGGTCCCAAAATGGAATTTGCAATTTGAATGGAGAATCGTAGCCCCAATGTTGATTGTTCTTGATGATGTGTGGTCGCTCCCGGTGCTTGATCAGCTCATTTTTAAAGTAGCTGGATGCAAGACTCTAGTGGTTTCTCGTTTCAAATTCCCGAAAGTTTGTAATGCTACTTACAACGTAGAATTATTGAGGAGAGAAGAAGCAATCTCATTGTTCTGCCACTCTGCTTTTGGAAAGACATCTATTCCTCCTGCTGCTGATTCAAATTTGGTCAAGCAGGTACTATTCAATTCACTGTCTCCATTAGATACAATACAAGGTTTAGATTGAGTGACGGATCTTGAAATTGAGCAGTCGGTTACTTTCTTTGCCAATGCTAATGAAAATTTGTTTGCTAGATTGTCGATGAGTGTAAAGGCCTGCCCTTGGCTCTCAAAGTGATTGGAGCTTCGTTAAGGGACCAACCTGAAATGTACTGGGAAAGTGCGAGGAAGAGGCTGTCAAGAGGGGAGCCTATTTGCGAGTCTCATGAAAGCAAGTTGCTTGATAGGATGGCAATTAGTACCCAGTTCTTGTCTAAAAACGTCAGGGAATGTTTCTTGGATCTGGGATCCTTCCCCGAAGACAAGAAGATCCCTCTTGATGTTCTCATCAACATGTGGGTTGAGATTCATGATATCGACCCGGAAGAAGCATTTGCTATCCTTGTTGAGCTCTCGGATAAGAATCTTCTCACTCTGGTGAAGGATGCACGGTATGTTCATAAAGCCAGGTTCCTAAATTGATCTCTCATTTTAGAAGGGATGATCCTTCTTTCTAAACACCTTGATCGGTTAATATGCAGAGCTGGGGATTTGTATAGCAGTTACTATGAGATTTGTATTATGCAACATGATGTGTTGCGGGACCTTGCTATTCATTTGAGCAGTTGTGGAGACATAAATGAGCGCAAGCGATTACTTATGCCAAGAAGAGAAGCACAGCTTCCAAAAGAATGGGAGAGAAATGCGGACCGGCCATTCAATGCTCAAATTGTTTCGATCCATACAGGTATCTCCATTACTTTTCTGGGTTGCTTTGCTTTATGTAAGGTGGTTAACCGATGCAACCTTAATTGAGATTGTGGTTTTAGTTTCATGTTTCCAATGCTTACTTCTATCTTGATTCTGTTAAATAGGTGAAATGAAAGAAATGGATTGGTTCCGCATGGATTTTCCCAAGGCTGAAGTGCTCATCCTGAACTTCTCGGCAAATGACTTCTTCTTGCCTCCCTTCATCGATGACATGCCAAAGCTCAGGGCATTGGTCATGATAAATTACAGTACAAGCAATGCAACCATTGGCAACTTCTCCATTTTTTCAAGTTTGGCTAATTTGAGGAGCCTTTGGCTCGAGAAAGTATCCATCAGTAGATTATCTGAATCTACTGTCCCCTTAAAAAATTTGCGAAAAATATCTCTAATCCTGTGCAAGATAAACAAGAGCCTTGACGAGTCTGTCATAGACTTATCCCACATCTTCCCATCTCTCTCAGAGCTTACAATCGATCACTGTGAAGATTTAATCCAGTTGCCTTCCAGCATTTGTAGGATTCACTCGCTCCAGAGTCTGAGCATCACCAATTGCCACAACCTAGAGAAATTACCTCCCAATCTGGGCAACTTAAAATCTCTACAAATTCTAAGGTTGTATGCTTGTCCAACACTGAAAATGCTTCCACCATGTGTATGTGACCTAATTTGGTTGAAGTTCTTAGACATCTCGCAATGTGTCAATCTGAAAGGTCTTCCTGAGTGGATTGGTAAGCTATCGAGGTTAGAGAAGATTGACATGAGAGAGTGCTCGCTAGTGAAGCTGCCAAATTCTGTTGCATCATTGGAGTCTCTGCGTAAAGTAATCTGCGAAGAAGATGTTTCTTGGTTGTGGAAGGAGATGAAGAAAGTGAATCTTGATGTCCAAGTTGCAGAAAAATGCTACAGTCTGGACTGGCTTGATGATTATTAATTAATTCCAAGTCATGCATTATTTGTATAGTTCTTTCTTTCAAGTATAAATCAATCATAGCTTTTGTTCGTTGGGGTTCTTTCCTGCCTGGTTGCAAAATGCCCCCATGCGTCCTTGTTCATTATTATTATTTTGCTACGGTGAAAACATCTGTTCATGATCTGGTTATGAAAGCTCTGCACATTGAGCACTACTTCCTTGTTGGAAAAGCGTTTACCATTCTTCAATCCATCGGCAATCAAGGACTGGTGGAGGCCCAGAAAAAGAAAACGAAAAGTTAGGTCCCATGTCACCCAGCAACCTTTCGCGATTGGTTGCTGGGGAGCACAAGTGGACAAGATGTAGGGAGCAGCTTTTCCACGTTAGGAGGATCATATCAATGGATTACCGAAAAACAATTGTTTGTCCGTCCATCTTGTCTCCCTCCCTGGGTCCCACTGGCTTAGGTGGAAAACGCGGGAAGAGATGGATAGATAAATGGTTGCGTGCCGTGTGGACCCCATCAAAGCACTTGTATGGTCAAACAGCCACTTGGCCAATTTCTTGGCTTTCTTGCGACGTAGCTTCCTAGAACTTTACCTGATGATGGAAGCTGCTTTTTAAATTTAAGAAAATTAAAAATAAATACAATTTCAAAATACTTGACAACTGTCATCGGCAGCAGCCACGATACAGCCGCAGCCAGTTTTCTTTTCTGCTTAAATAATATCATTTTGGATTGCGTTATGACTGTTTTTTTATTAAATTAAAATTTTTTATTTTAAATTAATTTTTTAATATTTTTAATTTTTTTGATGTGTTTATATAAAAATTAAATATTTAAAAATAAAAAAAATTATTTTGATACATTTTCAAGCAAAAATTACTTTGAAAAATAATAACCATTAAATTTCCAAATAAACATGAAAAACTAGAATTCAAAAGTAATACACTCCCAAAAATTTGTTTTATACACATAAATTAAAAGAATTTTTTTTTCATATTAGGCTATCCGGGAACAAATACATATCACAATTACATTACACAATATACTAAAATTACTTGGGAAAATATTGTAGTAGTTTATGATAACTTTTTTTTTTTTTTCATTCACAAACTTTATATGTCAAATTTGATGATAAACTTGTCAATTTATTCAGGGTAAGCAAAGATGGATCAAAATGTAAAGTAAAGTGAAAAAACACGGCAAATCATATTCTTGAAAAAGTTTTTTTAATCCTCATACTTTTCCTTTCTCTTCTGTATAGTCCCTATATTTTTTAAATTTTAATTTTTATCAAAAAATTCATTTTTTTTTTATATTTTAGTTTTCTATAAACAAAAGTAAAGAGAATGTCATTGATTTAGGTAGTTTTAGAAGATGAAAATTATTGTTTTTGGAGTCAACTAATTGCATTCAATGAGACAATAAGAAGAGTTTGATGTTGGTGGTTTTTTTTTTTAATATTAAAAAAAATTGGTTAGTTTTGGTTTTTTTAGTGTGTTTTGGGTTTTTTTTAAAGTTATTAGACGGTTTAAAAAGGGTTTTATGATGTTTTTTTATGTCTGTATGTGTGTTTTTAGGTGAAAAAACTTGAAAAATAAATTTTTTTACCTAAATTTAAACAACAACGAACATATCGTCTGTTTATTTGTTTTTTTTTTTTTTTTTTTTAAAAATAAAATTGTTCACACATCACCCCCTGAAAAAGGAAAAAAAGATACCCCTGGCATGTGAGCTTTAGATGTGAGGCCCCTGCGCCAAGGTTTTTCTCTTTGTTTTTTTATTGACGTATTTTTTTTGTTTTAATTTTTATAGGGTTTTCAAGTTTTTTATTTTTTTTAAATTTTATTTTTTAAAAAATTTATTTTTTTAATGATTTTATGGACATTTTTATATAAAAAATGACATATGAGAGAAAATAAGGACAAAAGAGTTTAAAATAAAATTTTATTTTATTAGATATTTGAATTTCTAATCAAGATTTATTTTTGGTTTTCTTTAAAAAAGAAGTTATAACAATACACAACCTAAAACATGTGCAATCAAATAAATAATGAAAGATATATTCAAATGGTTAAAATATAATTATTTTTTTTCAAAAATAATGTTATAATATAGTAATCAATATAGTCACCACATGAAATGCATAAGCAAAGACTATTTAAAGTATCATTTAATTATCATCATTTAAAAGTTTCAAAGACTTATAAAAATTAAATTATAAATAACTCTTAAGTCCATATTATTAAAAAAAACTTTTCCCATTTGCTATTTGTATAATATATTTTGATATTTAATGAATAATTAATTTTATTTTGTTTTCACATACGTGCCTAACATGACTTTTTTTCCTCTAATTTTATTATTGAATTTTTATTGATTTTTTTTTAAAAAATTTATCATTCGATATTTATTTAATTTTGAATTCATCTTTATTTTTTTTATTATAAAAACAAATAAAAACAAAATTATTAGACCTTGTTGAGTGTATAATCCAGATCATGAATTTGAAATATTAATCCAAATTAATCCGAGTCAACTTAATATATTATATTTGATTTTTTTAAAAAAAGAGTTTATATTGAAATTTTTTAAATAATCTTTTTTTGAGTTCAACCAGTAACATCGTACATTCCTTTTTCTTCATTTTTTGGCATGTGATAGTAAAATGGAGGGCTAAAATGACACGCGGCCCTCCACCACCTAAGCTTTTTCGAATTACTTTCAAAGGAAGAGGATAAAATCTCAGATTGCCTTTCTATTGAAATTAAAAGGGTTGATTTGAACTAGAGGAATTACTCTGAGGAGATGGCAGACATGGTCTGCTCCAATTAAACGCCTATGCCTGAAAAGGAGATGTTAACATTCTGAAAATGAAATGAGAGAAATAACAGTCAATGAAACGCCTCAACAAGGCACCTGTAGTCATGGCCAAGGATGAGAGAATTTTACGATGATGATAATAACAAAATTAATGATCATCTTCACCAGTACTGGTACAATTCAATATAGTTTACAAGCACTTCTCTTCGTTCGTGGCAAGACCTTTTATCCACTGAAAATTTCGCTTCTACACTGCACAGACAATCCGTCTAGATTTCACAATGCTCCTTCCTCTAGGCTAGTAACCTGAGACTGAAACAAAACCTTGTTGCATCGAGATTAACGAAGAGAGAAGGAAAACTACTCCTCGATGGGTAATGTTTACAGTTCTTTGCAACAACTTAAAGGCCTCACCTCACCATGCATGCTAACACGAAATTTGCTTATGGTATGTCTAATATACAAGGAAGCGAAGTTTATTCAGAGAAATCTGGTGGGCATCCACTCATTTATCCTAAGGGGCAGACTGTAGAACTCGTCAGTTCTAACATCACCCTTTCTGCTCTGGAAAGGTTTCCACCATGGAATTCCTCGGTCATTGATAGTCTGCCTTGCTTCCAGTGTGCTATCGAGCAATGTCCCAACAATCATTGCTACCGTTGGAGGGGATGAGAAAAGTGTGTTCAATATGTCATTAAACTGCAAAATCAGTAAGAATACATGTTATTCAGCCACTGTGAGTGAAGTCATGAAGCTCATCCTAATTACCCTCATTCATAAAGTCTGCAAGCATCCACAAACATGTTCCTTATTGCATGCTGGTAGTATCCACTCCCCTTTATTACACACAGAATGCCCAAAAAACGTAGGAGACCGAAAGGAAAAGGCTTGTAGTGTTTTTGTGTGACTTACCCATCCACCATTTGTTCTAACTGGTCCATGTCCATCCCCGGTGGTGTTGCTGACAAAATATTGTGGTATCGATATCCCGAGGAACAAAGCCAGGCCCAAAACGTAGTGGTTTCTCATGGAGTTATTGTTCGAAAACTGTATGAATGAAATACCGATTGCAGCTGCAGAGAAGAAAACCGAGAAAAAAAATCCTCTCATCAAAGATAACATATGATTACAACAAACTAAACTTTCAAGACAGATAAGATCACTCACCAACAATCCCAAATAAAACACAGTATATAGCAGCGAATATCGGCAGAGGAATAGAAGCAAACAAGGCACCAAATTTGCCTGGGAGATGCAAGGTATCAGAATAAACATGAATTAGGACCCTGTGCGATTTCTTACGTAACTTAAGATGATAAATTGAAGACATACCAAAGATGGAGAAAAAGAACATGAAAGCAGTTGAAATCTGCACCACTCTTCGGCTCCCTACGTGTGTGAGTCCAAGAAGCCCAACGTTTTCACTGAAATATTACTAGATCAGTCAATGAAACAGGCCTCTGCATTTTAAAAGTGATCATCAAACTGTGGCGTTTTCCCCTACTAGTCACCACTCTACTGAGAAAAAGACGTTTTTTTTTTTAAAAAAAAGAATACTCAATCTCCCCAAGTGTTAGCTGCAATATGTAAGAAAAGCTAATTCTAAAGCAGTTAGGCTAAAGAGAGCACGAATATCAAAGCACCAATGAAGAAAGCCTTGCAAAACATAGGTTCAGCATCTGAGATGAGATTAATACGGTAAGTAAACTATAGAAGAAGGAAGTTTGTAATCTGAACGAGGACAGAAGCAGGACCTAAATTATCAATAACTAAGCTTAGATCAGAAGCAGCAAGCAGAAGGCTAAAAAAACATAATCCCTTACACTGATGCAGTGGTACCAACAGCTGCACCAAAAATTCCATCAAGCAACAAGCTCACACCCTATATTAAAAAAATCAACCATCAGGTGTTGATAACTAACTTTAAAAGGGATATATCTATATCTATCTATCTATATATGAGAGAGAGAGAGAGAGGCACAGCTCTCAGTGACTTAACCTGCAGACCAATACTTCGGCTAAGAACATGAGCAGGAGGGTGTGTAGCACCCGCAAGCCGAGCTGCAGCAAAAAAGGTTCCAGTGGACTACATCAAAAGAGATGGAATGGTTAGGAAAACAATACTTAAACAGGAAATTTCTCACGCCCATCAAAGAAATAGAGATCAAGAAGTGTAAAGAAATTGGGAAATTCATATTGAAAGCCCTGTAAGTTGATTAAAACCTCACAAAGGGCATCCAGAATTAATGGAAGGCAAAAAAGGTATTTCTGAAATGGTGAACGAACCTCTGCAGATGAAACAAGCGCTGCCCCAATCATCCCGAAGACGTGACTTGCTCTGAATATAGGCGCCCCCCATTGAAAGGGGTATGGGACTTTAACCCTAAAAAAAAAAAAATACAGAGATGATCTTCAATAAACAAGGTAGTTTAACTTCTCTTTTTCTGATAAAACATCAACTCTACCTAACCAACAGAGATAAATAATCTAAACTAATACCATGAGGCAGATGACATAAGATACGATCGGTCTGTGCGGCAACTCTGTTTAGTTTGCTGCCCCACATTGTTGTAAGCACCGGAAACAGTGAGGATAGCAGCAAAAGCCCATATAATACCAACGCAGACGAGTAAGCCAAACCTCTCAATTGCAGGGTTGGCCCTGGGATGTAGATACTTCAAATACTGCAGCAAACATGAGGCTTTGTGATCTCCATATGGAGTGGTTTTTCATGAATTAACTTGATATTCTGAAGGTGGCATATTACCTGACAAATTATTAGCAGAATCAGCATAGGCAGGCCAATCTCCACACAGTTGGCAAGCTTTATAGGACATAAAAAAGTCGTCATTATAATCAATCTATCACTTGCACCAACCAATAATCTTCATTTCAACAAGTGAACTTACTAGTGGAAAGCCCCTCATAAACAGACCAAGACCCACTACACAAACCACAGGCGCGACTGTAATGGGACTAAAGAACCTGAGAATGTCGAATTAAAGAAGGAAAAACATTACAAAACAATATAATAAAAAGAGCCTGCTGAGTTTCTACACTAGAACTCGAGCCGCTACTGCTGAAAGGCCAAAAAAATGGTAAGCAAAGATGACTAGAACGAATTCCAACTCAAGATTATGATCAAGTTACCTTGTCAAATTACCCCATGCTTTGCTAAACCCGAGAATGATGTTGGCAAAGGAAGAAACAATCAATGATCCTTGTATAGTTCTCATAGTGTCTACAAATCTCTGCAATCGACCAAATCATCGCAACCGGAAAAAAAATAGTGATCAAGGAAATATTAGAATAAATCATGATTCAAGCTAAAAAAAGAGAGAGAAAGAAATCAACAGTATAATTCAACAAGCTCAATAACTCATACATCATGCTCATTCGAGAAGGTTTCATTATTGTAATCTCTCATGATTGATAAAACTGGCAGTACAAAAGCATACGAAGGACCCATCACCGTCGGAAGCCTTGTTCCAATGATTGTTTGAAGCAGTGTATTGATTCCTGACATAAACAGCAACGTTTGAATAACACGGGCAGTATCACCCTGTTCACGTTAACACCAAAACCAGATGGTAAATCATCAATAAATCACCAAAACTCTGTTCACTAAAAGACAACCAACTGCCAATCGATCTAATAAATCATCAATAAAATTCAGATGGTAAATAAAACGTACAGGGTCCCCGCCCATTCGAGGCACAAGATTACGTGCAATCAAGACCGTAGTTCCAAGCATCACAATATAGTGTTCGAAAGCCAGCAGACATGTCTCAGCTGTGAAATTCAATTTGTCGACTGTGGTTAGTTACAAGCAATAGATACTTGATTTCATTGATAAATATTTGCTTAGTTCACAAATAATTCAGATTAATTATGTATTAAATTAAATCGATGTATATTATTAATAACAGGACGACCACCAGGACTTAGATATAAAAGTAATTAAAACCTTCAGAAAATTAAAAGAGAATCATGACCAAAGGTATAAGGATCAGCCAAAATTAGATGAATGGACAGATGGTGGCATGGATAGACTAGAATACTTCAGAAATATACAACGAAGAGCATCAAACTTCAACAAATAAAAGGGGGGACTATGGTAACTTTTTTGCTGAGCTCAATGATTAAATTTAAATAATACTAATAATTAAACTAAAAGGCTATATATGTATGAATCACAAAAAGGCAAACAGATAAAGAGAACTAACGCCAAGAGGGATTGGAGTGGATGCAGTAATGGAGCTGCTGGAGTTGCTCAGCAGGAGTCCAAGTAGGACCTCTTGACAAAGCAAGTGATGGTGGAGGTGGTGGTGGTGCTGCTGCCGCAGCTTGTGGTGGCGGTGGCTGCTGGTGGTTATGAGCTGTTTCTCCCATCTTTTTACCTTTTTTTTTTTCTCGCTTGCTCTTCACTCTCTCTTGCTCAGAGTGCCAACAACCGATCACTTAAAGGCTCACGCTCAGGCTCTTTCAATTCTATATTATTTTAGTAGCAACAAATCACCGACAAAAACATGAGAGAAATTAAAAAAAAAAGAAGAGAAAGTTCCTCCTGTGATCTTCCAAGAAAAGAAAACAAGAAGCAAAACGGAAAATAAATTAATATGCAGTCGTTTTTTTTTTTTTTTTTAAGGGGAAACTTTGGCTCACGTTAAGGTTGTCGTATTCCAATGAGCATACAAGTGCAGAGCAGGAGCCATAACATGAATAATAATTTGATAACGTATGGGCAGCACAAGTACGTGCGGGACTTTCTCTCCATTCTTCGATACATTCAAGAACATGCTTTCTCACTTCTTCGTAAGTTGACTAAGTTCTAATAAGCTTCTGCTCTTCCCATTTTAAGTAACATTCAACTTCATTGTATTTACCCTTTATACCCCTTGTGGTGATGCAAGTTAATGTACCTCCCTCCCTCCCTCCCTCCAAATAACCAGATGACAATCTTCTCTATAACCGGAGAGAGAGAGAGAAAAAAGAATGGCAATCTTCGGTTTTGGTTATCTTTCTTTTCCTTTTAACAATTCCAGTTTTCTTGGATCATATGTGGACATTGATTTTCTTTCTATTTGGATTTAATACCATCATTAATGCTCACACACACAACAAAAATAAATAAATAAATAAAATGCAACCTCTCTCTCTTATAAAAAAAAAAAAAAACACAAAAACAAAATATTAACCTATAAAAAACCAAGGGTAAGCTTTATTTTTATTTTTAATAGAATCATTAACACGACAGTACTTTGATCCAACCATATAATTTAGAATTCCACAATTTTACCTAAATGGGTTTCTATTTATTCACATTAAAAAATATAAAATTATTTTTAAATCTCTTCAAGATATTTAAATTTTTAAATTGAGATGGTTATTCCATAACCACATAAACAATTAAGAAAACCTCATCCTTTTTTTTTTCCTTCACTCTTTTCCCTTAGGTCCTTGCGAGTATTAAAATGTTTCACAAAAAAACTTGAAAACCTTAAAAAAAACTCAAAGATTAAATCCAAAATGTAGGCTATTCAATGATTAAAAATAAAGTTGGAAGCTTTTGGACACCATAAGGATAATATTTAGAGATTTTAAATTATAGGGATTGAAGTGGAGCATTGAATATTGATAAAATTATATTAGGGGTAATAATATAGATTGTCCAAAAACCAATCACTAGTGGATTCAACTCTCAAGTGCACGCCATTTTCGTTTGATAGCTTAAAATTTGGATAATAATTTATAACACGGGAAGGAATAGGACGTATTATGATAATTGTAGCTACCAAATTATGGCACATTCCCGATTTTCTTTTATTTTCTTCCGGATATTTTTTTGTTCTTCAAACGTTTCCTCCCAGTAGATAACATATCCCTAAACACAGACCCTGGTTTTCAAAACAGGAGGGTTCAACTTTTTTAAACCAGCTTGGTCCAAAAGTTAGGTTTTCGTGAGGTCCATTGAATAAGTTTTGTTCGGTGGGAGTTTGATTCCATTAATAAAAGAGGTTGGATTTACTATGACAAGTTTTCACATGCTGAAGCGCCTTCAAGCTTTCTTCTGTCTCTCTGTAGACTAAGGTTGCTTAACTTCGTACTGAATCTTAAAGCTTGTCGTGCTCTTTTCCACGAGTTACCCATTCCGTATCTATAAAGAAACCTTGCTTTGTTCACTGGTAAACATATTTTAGAATATTGTTTCCTACGAGATCACCAATTTTCCATGTAAGTAGTCTAAAAGCTAGTATTATAAATCATGTCTTCAATAAAAATATTTTACACGCAATCTAATTAACATTAACATTAACAATTAACAAAAAGAATTAAAAGCAAAGAAGATTCATCGTGTACTGTATCCCAGAACACTCACTACTAGAAAACTGATAAATACAAACAGAAATACTGAGAGAATATTTTCGTCGGTAAAATCCCCAAGGAAATTTACCGACGAAAATATTCCCTCGGTATATACCGAGGGAATTACGGTGAGAAAAAAATAAAAACAAAGCAAAAAAAATAATGACGTGTCAGGATTTACCAACGAAATTACTGACGAAATTTATTCCGTCGGTAAATCTGTCGGTAAAATTATTTACACTGTTCATCATGTCAATTACAAAGGGAATCACCGACGGACAAAATCTGTTGGTATTTTTCAGAGAGCTTCAGAACTGTTCACTTTCCAATTGCACTGTTAATTGTTGTTTTTTACGGACAAAATCACCGATGAAATGAAAAGTCGTTGGTGTTATTTGGCGGTTTTCTGAAAAAATTCAATTGATTTAAAATTTTCATTAAATATTACAAACGAAATCACTGACAGACTGAAAAATCGTCAGGAATTGTTGGCGGTTTCTGAAAACTTTTTACGAAATTAAAAATTTAAATTAAATATTACCGACGGAATTACCAACGGAATAATTAAAAAATATTAATATTCAATTATCCGTCGGTAAATCCGTCGCTAACACGCCCTAATAAAACGCTTTAGTCCCTTTATTTCACAAGAGACAGACTTATTTCTTCTTCTACTACTACTTCTTCTTCTTCTTCTTCTTCTTCTTATTCTACTTTTTCTTCTTCACTATATGTAAAAAACATCAATATCTATTTCTTTCTCTTCTTTTCTCTCCTCATCTCCTTCTCTTTTCCTCCATGCTCGGGTATGTCTTCTTCTTCTTTCTTCTTTTATCCTCTTAGTTTTTTTTAATTAATATGCTTTAGGAAATTTTTTCTCTCTCCTTAGCTTCACTTGCAACTACATTAAGGTAAGATTTTTCTTCTTTTTTCATGATTTTTTTCACTATATTTGTTTTTTATTTTATTTTTAATTGTTTTATTCTTAATAATTGTATAAATGTTGTTGTGAGATTTGTTTTTTCACATGAGATCAATTTTTAGTTGATTTATTTATAGAATTTTTAAATTTTTAGCAATTACAACTTCATTTTTTTCATATGAATTTTTTTAGTTGAATTTATTTTTTCGTTTTGTTTATTTATTGCAAATTTGTTTGAGTTTATTTTCTTATTTTTTTTTCAAGCATTTTGAGTATATATTATACAGTGTTGATTTATGTTAATTTTATTATTTTATAATTTTATAAAATGAATTTTTTAAAATTTTTTTTAAATAATTACCGACGGAATTGCCGATGGAATTATTCCGTCGGTAAATCCGTTGGTAATAAAAAAATTATTACCGAGGGATATATCAACGAAATGAAGCGGGTAATTTTATTTTTTTATTTCCAACGGATTTACCGACGGACAAAAAATTACCGATGAACGATTCACCAACGGAAACGGAGAATTTTCGTCGGTGATTCCGTCGGTAAATTAATTACTGATGAAATATGTATTTTACGCCGACGGAAAAATTTTATCGGTAAAACTGTTAAAACTTGTAGTGACTTGAATGGCCACACGCAATATAATTTTTTTTTTTTTCCTGAAAAGCGCAGTGACACCGTTAAAAGCAAGTATCTTGCACAAATAATCCTCGCCTCTGCAAATTTTGTTCAAGTGGTATTATTAAGAACGGGCTGGACGTTACTGTGTTTTCCCCCGGGAGAAGGCAATTGTAAGACATTTTCCCGCTCGGTGCGCCATTCTGGAACAAAATCAACGGCAGTGTCCTGAAGTGGTGGTTCCAAGGGTAATTTCGGAATGGAAACAGTGATATACGAGACAACGCGGCAGTCCTGTTTAAAATTGCGCGCCAGCCATGTGAAAGCCACGCGGTTCGTGGGGACAAGACAACATGCCTAATTAATACGACCTCTAATACTAGAATAGTACAGTCTGATAAGATTCGCCAAAAAAAAAGCAAAATGTCGATTAAAAATTTGAAGAAAAAAAAATTGGAATCGTCAAGCCTCAACTGCCCATCACCTTCAGATTTAATTTATCACGACTATTTCAATTACATTACAAATAGTCTGTTCAAACTTAAAACATGGTTGGAATTAAATTAATTTGGTACAGAAAATTGACACGCTGCTAAAAAAATTATTTTCTTTCAAGAAGATTAAAGAAATACTTGCATCCTCCTGTAGTAG
>Ga0325410_1000062_pt1 | contig 95847 bp, 48 predicted proteins | sample PopdelMetagenome_16_FD_206182 | JGI IMG/M metagenome (GOLD analysis project Ga0325410, IMG submission 206182) | Populus deltoides microbial communities from Bellville, Georgia, United States - Xylem-PdIQD-R3 | ecosystem: Host-associated > Plants > Phyllosphere > Stem > Wood/Secondary xylem... | reverse complement strand
AGTGGAAAATGGGTTTTCATTAAACAAACATTGTCTTTAAGTTAGTTTAATATTATAATAACAGTTATTTTTAAAAATATTTTTTATTTTAGAATATATTAAAATAATAATTTTTAATTTATTTTTTATATTAGTATATTAAAATAATAAAAAAATTAAAAATAATCATTTTAAAATAATTTTAAAAAAAAAAAACACTACACGACCATAAAAAAACATATGCTTTAACTCTATATTGTTTCTCCAACCCACCTGCATGTATTTTTTAAATTTAAAGTAGCGTTTGACTTGTAGCTACCGTGAAGTGAACGAACTCTAAAATTCAAACTATTTCAAGTTCATATCATTTAAGATTTTTATAAAATCATTAAAACCAGCAATTTCACTTGTTAGGTGTCCGCGCTACTTTGAGGATCAATTTTTTTTATTGCATAAAAGATATTAAAAAAATATATTTTTTAAGGAGTAAAAAATATAATATTTAGATAATTGGCTAGTTTTAATGATAAATTCAGTTAATTTAATAATATCATTAAAAAATAAGATATCAACAACAAACAAAACGGGAAAAAACAATAATTCAATACAAAAGATTAATACTTGTCAATATTATGAAAATATATCCTCACAATATTTCCAAAACATCTTAATGATCTTATTTATTAACAAAGTAAAAATTAAATGAGAATAAAATAATTGGATAGATAGAAAAAAAAATATGAATCTAAAAAAAATAAGATAAAAAAATCAATTACTGTTAACTTTTTAAACTGTAACAAAAGTTATAAGACTAAAAGCACTACACATGAAAAAATCATGAGGATTAAAATCATAAAAAAACAACACAAAAAAATTCAAAATAAAAAATTACAATAAAAATAATGAGTGTTAAAATTGCAATAAGAGACCACAACAAATTTTAATTTTGAGAATTAAATTGAAAAGAATAAAAATATTAATAAAAAGACAAAAATTAAAAGAACAAAGATAAAAAAAAAACAATACACTATAAACTTCGATTGAAAAACAATAAAATTTTCATAAAAAGGTTCAAGGAAAAGAAAAATTATAAAAATAAACATCAAATCTTAAACATCAAAATATAATAAAAAAATGAATTATTTAATGTGTTTTTTTACATTAAAAAAACTCCTGGATATAAATAAAAAAACTCATGCATACGTCTAATTAAAATAAATTAATAATTATTGTGTAAAATAAAAAAAAATCATCAATAATAAACAAAAATAAAATTAAAAAACCAAATAAAAAATAAAGATGGAATATCTATCATCACAAACCAGAATACATAATTTTTTAAGAGAGAACACGTATCCAAGGGTTGAATAAAAGTCTTCCTCCTCACGCTTTCTACTAGTCGGATAGGTAGCTTCTGCGTAACGGTTAGGGCAGGCTCGTCTCTTGCGTTTAGGCTGGATGCATTCCTTTCAAAGCAAAATCATTGATTTAAATACTAGAAAGCCCAGAAGCTGCACGCCGAGGAGATAGCGGATTTTTGAATCCACGATTTTGCTTTCATTCCGATCTCAATCTCAAGGCAATGCGAGTCAAATAGCTTGTTATTACAGAATTGTAAGTAATGATTACGAAAATTAAAGTATTGAATGTTTATTATAGCAGAATTTTCAGTAACTGAATATTGAAATTCGCTGAAAGAAATATACCAATTCTTTTCGTAGTTTATCTACTTATTTTTCTCAATTAAAATTAAAACTTGCGCTGACTTTTAAGAGGTTGCTTCTTCTTTTTTTGGGTTCCAGAGGACGAGCCATGGTTCGCTGGTGGTGAATATAACCCCAAACCACCAGACCCAGGATCAGTGACGCTTTACAAGACCAGCTACCGACAGGTGGCAAATAGAACGGGGACCACAAATTTATGGTAGAAATGATACAGTAAAAGTATGCTTGGAAAAATAATAGGAGTTATTTTTTAAAATATTTTTTATTTTAAAATATATTAAAAAATCTAAATACATAAAAAAATATTAATCTGAAATAAAAAAATAAAAAATATTTCTAAAAAGCAATACTAAAGACAGCTTTAAAGTCAATGTTCCTGGGTCTGGTGGTTTGGCGTTACGTTCACCGCTAGTGAACCATGGCTTAAGCATTGGTACACCACATACCACCAGCGGTAAACAAAACGGGGACCAAAAAACTAACGGTAAAAAACGAAAAACGTGCACGCCTCTCCCCCACACTGCTGCTCTGGATTCATCCTCGTAATCTCCAAAACAAATTAGTATATTTCTTTCAATATTTTATATCCTCGCGTTATACCGGGTGATTTTTTCAATGTATTTTATAATTAAAAAAATTATAAATGTAAATCAACAAATTTATGCATATAATAATAACAATTAAGAATTATATATTTTAATAAATAAAAAAATAAAATTAAGAAACAAATATAAATCAAGATATTTCATCTCGCAAGTTGAGAAATTTATTCTGTTATTTTTATTAAATTTCTTTATCAAGTAAACAATAATAGAAATAGAGATATAAATTAAATTGACTGAATAAAATAAAATTTTAAAAAAATATTATATAAGCTGCATATAAAATTGAGAAACAATTGATCTTAAATTAAAATCATATCATATAAAATAAAACTTTAACAATTAAAATGAATTTTGAAAAAATAAATATTGCCATCCATAGTGTTTTATAAAAAGATGAACTGTGCTGGCTGTACAGTATTGATCAGACGCGTTCTAGTTGACCCCGTTTGTTTGCTGGAAAATAGTTTTTTTTTGGAAAGTGAATTCCAGGGAAAATATTTTCTGATATTTGGTAGTGTAATGGAAAATAAGTTGGAAAACATTTTCCAGTGTTTGGTTATGTCATGGAAAATGAGCTGGAAAATAACTTATTAATGTTTTATTTTTCTCAAGTTTATTAAAATAACGAGGAACAAATCTTACATATTAAAAAGTTGAATGAGAATGAAATTAAAAATATAATTTCATAAATTATCTCAAATAAAATAAATAATAATCAAAATAATAGAGATCAAATCTAAAAAATTAAAAAAAATAAAAGGTGAAGAAATTAAAATAATAATAATTAACATTTCATAAATTATTTCAAATAAAATAAGTAACATTCAAAAGAATGAGGACCAAATTTGATAGATAAAAAATTTCAATAAAAAAATAATAAGAAAAAAGCAAATAGCAATTATAAAAATAAGAACCAAAATTAATAAAAAAATTAAATTTTAAGAGATGAAATTGAAAAATAAATATTCAAAACAAATTATATATAGCAATCAAAAATTTGAGGATCAAATTTGATATATTCAGCAAATAATAATATTTCTAAATTTTTCACAACTTCCGGAAAGTGTTTTTCGTTGACCAACTTTTCTAATGGTAAACAAACACATGATAGTTTGGAAAGTGGTTTTCCGAAAATCACTTTCTGAAAAACAAATAGAGGCAAAAAGAAAAACACTTCCCTGAAAACCAAACTAAATTTTTCTTTGACTAAAAAGTGTTTTCGTTGACTGAAAAATATTTTTTGTTGACCGGAAAGTGTTTCTGTTGAACAACTTTTTTAATGGTAAATAAACACAAAAATAACTTAAAAAATAATTTCTTATGGTATATATTTTAGTTCATAGTAGTAGCATAATCTCTCTTAAACTTGGGCTGAGAGAATCCCGAGAATCTCTTGATATGTCTCTTTCTTCTATTTCAATTCACAGCACAGCGCAGACCCGCAAGGAAAAGAAATTGATCAAATGACAGCATATCCATATCCAGGTAGCTAGGATTGCCCTTTAGCTGGCTTAATTTCAAGAAGAATGACGAGCAATTTAAGATCAATGCACGCATTGCATCTAGCTATTTTTGAAAACATTTTCCAAATTACTACTGAAGAAATTTCAGATTGAATTGTATTCAAGACTCGGAACAGTAAATAAAGCTTGGATGCTAGTACCCACGACCAGAAGGCACCACCACAGGCAGGCGAATAGAATAGCGACAAAAAAAGAAAAGTAATCGTTGAAAACGAAACGTGTCAAAGATAGATAACTCCCATAGTCCCATACCGTCTCCTCCATCTTCAAAACCACCCCACGAGTTCTTCTCCGCTTCTACAACAACCATCATCACCACTACCAAAATAGTAAAAGGCTACAGCTACCAGCTAGCTGGTCAAGTGAAGGTGGACGTGGTGTGGGTCAACGAAAATATAAATATACCAGCAAAATATCCTTCGGAAGACGGCTCAGAATCCCTGGATTTAAGATCTCAAACACGATTTTGTTTTTGTTTATCAAGGTAAGTCCAGCTTCCATTCATGGTGTCGTTTGCTTTTTCTGTGATATCCTCACTCTCTTCAACCCCAACCCAGTAAAAAACCAAACCCTGCCCTTTTCATCGCCACCCAATTTTTTATTTTCGCTGTTAATTTTTGGAATTAATTTTCTCATGGAAAATGATTTTTTTATTTTTTGGGTATGTAGACGAGGACGAGGATGATGATATCAATTAGAAAAGTCAGCCCGTCAAAGCGTGGAAATCATTGCAAAATATTTTTTTAAAATAAAAAATAGCCGTATCTGCAGCCGTGGGAGAATAGTAATTTATATTAAATTAATTAAATTTTAATAAAGTAAATAAAAGAAAAATGTAACTTCTCTACGGGGACTATTAAAAAAGAATCATAAATACAAATTAATTAATTAATCTTATTTATATAGTAGGAGAGATGCAGACTCCGGTGTTAAACAGCAAATTCGTTGGAAGTCGAGTTCCCTTCTTGTTTCTGAATAATAAAAAATCACCAGACAGAAGAACCACCTCCATCTCTACCTCCTGTGTTTGCTCAATTTGGAATAATTATCACTACAAGAGGAGGACTCGGATGGCGACGGATAATAAGCTGAGGCACGTGACATCAATGCTGGAGTTGCCGTCTGGAGCTGGCAAGATTTCTGCCCTCCACGCCGTTATATTAGGAGAAGCACTTGCTTCTGAAGAGCACGATCTTGTCTTTCCTAGCGATGATTTCGCTCGTCAAGCTCATGTTTCCTCTCCTCAACAGTACTTGGAGATGTACAAAAGGTCCGTTGAAGATCCGGCTGGTTTTTGGTCCGATATTGCTTCTCAGTTCTATTGGAAAAAGAAATGGGATCAACCTGCTTGCTCTGAGAATTTTGACTTTCGCAAAGGCAATATCAGTATTCAGGTTTTTCTTTTTCGTCTTTATCATCTTTATCTCCACCTTTTTACTTTCTTTTACACACACACACACACACACAATCACTTATTTATATGGTGATCTAATTAATTAATAGCCAAGTTGAGTAATTTTTTGTGCAATTGAATGTAGTTTTTAGAGATTTATTTATTTTAATTGTAGTAATTATTATGAATATGAATTCATTCAACCATGAGGTCTCAGATTTGAGTCTCGTCACTAGTTCCTTGTGGCATATCCAAGTCCGAATAGCTCCACGGGTATCTGAAGCTTCGGCTAAATGTGGGTGCGAAAGGCTTAATTTTTTTTTTTTGATTGAGGGTGTGGTTAGCTTATTTGCACACCCATTAAAGGCAGTAATTTATTGTAATTGCGCAGTGGTTCAAGGGAGGCTTGACCAACATTTGCTACAACTGCTTAGACAGAAATATTGAATCAGGAAATGCTGATAAGATTGCCATTTATTGGGAAGGCAATGATCCTGGTTTGGAAGACAGTTTAACCTACTCCCAGCTCCTCGACAGAGTTTGCCAGGTCTTTTTTTTTTTTAAATGAAAGGATATAGATATAGCCTATGTATGTTGGTCACTTAGTTGAATTTTGTAGTCCTTCTGATTCTGTATTATCTTGTTTTATCTGTAGCTATCAAATTACTTGAAAGATGTTGGTGTTAAGAAGGGCGATGCTGTTGTTATTTATTTACCAATGCTCATGGAGCTCCCCATTGCCATGCTCGCTTGTGCCCGTATTGGTGCTGTTCACTCGGTACAGCTGCTACGACTTGTTCTTCTCATCAATCTGCTCTCTAAATAAATAAATACCTCTTACCCTTTTTTTTTTCAATTAGGTTGTATTTGCAGGATTTTCTTCAGAATCTCTTGCTCAGAGAATCGTAGACTGCAAACCAAAAGTTTTGATTACTTGTAATGCTGTCAAAAGAGGTGCCAAGGCTATACACCTTAAAGACATTGTTGATGCCGCCCTTGCTGAATCTGCAAAAAATGGAATATCTGTAGGTATGCATGTATGTAAATTAATTAATGGCCATGTCTCTGCGAATTCAATTTTGGTTACTGTAATGTATGTGTTATATCATGAGAAACTTCACTTTTTGTGCGTTCCAAACTGAATAGAAGGTTATACTTCTCATATTATTCTTTCTTTCCTTCTTTTTTCAACTCAACAGATGTATGCCTAACTTATGAAAACCAAAATGCCATGAAGAGGGAAGGCACTAAATGGCAGGAGGGAAGAGATGTCTGGTGGCAGGTTAGTTTTCTCCCATTCTAATGTAAGAACTTCAACTTGCCACTTAACTTTAACACGTGATAAACAATAGAGCATGGCTGTGAGGCTGAATGATTGATTCAATGTATACTACCCCTGTCTGAGTAGGAAAGGGTAGTTTATACTCCACCAGTTGATAATAATTGAATATGCAAAGTTTTCTTCTTCTTTTTTTTTCCCATGGTAAAATGGATGGAGATATTTTTATTGAGAAAAAAAGTCAGCAGATTGGCCATACAATGTTGTTTTTTCATGGAAATGATTCGTCTTCAGGACTTTGTCCCCAAGTATCCTACTACTTGTGAGGTGGAGTGGGTTGATGCAGAGGATCCCCTTTTTCTGCTATATACTAGTGGAAGCACAGGAAAGCCAAAGGTAATGAAATTCCTTAGTTAGACCAAGGCTCTCCTTTTCTTGTTTCTTGTTTCTTTGCTTTTCTAAAATAAATGGTTTCAAAGGGAGTTCTTCATACAACGGGAGGATACATGGTTTACTCTGCAACAACATTCAAGTATGCTTTTGATTACAAACCATCTGACGTCTACTGGTATCCATGAAACTACGACCTGTCTTGTTGTTTCTTTCGCTTTCTCTGTTTGAAGTGGCTCCTTAACCTGTTCAATTTTTATTTTTGAATTTTTTTCTTGGCGTTAGGTGCACAGCTGATTGTGGTTGGATCACCGGGCATAGCTATGTGACTTACGGACCCATGCTTAATGGAGCATCTGTTGTCGTATTTGAAGGGGTAACTTATTTTGAACTTACAGTCTGGAAAGTTCTCATTTATATTTTTTCTTTTAATCAGAGAACTGAGTTAACAAACCAGAAACTTCCATAGGTAAATCTGTGTAAACTTCTCACAATTCGAAATTCTATGACAGAAAATTTTGAATATAAACTCACGATCTTGATAGGGTGGACTAGGTTTCTATGGAGGAAAGCAAACTGGGGATGTGTTTTAAAGTCTATTTTTCATGTGAATACATTATCTCACAGATCAAAATATCTAAAGAAATTGTAAAAAACAGAATTAAAATTGAGTGTGTTAGTAGAATATTGACTGAAATTTTATTTGGTGGAAGATTCTAATAATTTAACTGAATATGGTGCTTGTGGAAGCAAATTAAGATATGCAATTATGTGGAAGCTATGTTTCTTTAAACATGGTCAAACTACTTTCTCCCTACCAGTATCAGCTTTCAATTCCAGTTATATGGTGTAACCTTCTTGGATTTGTAGAAATTTCATTTTTATAAAATGTATCTGCATGTCCTGCAGACTCCAACTTATCCTGATGCTGGGCGATGTTGGGATATTGTTGACAAATTTAAGGTGACAATATTCTACACTGCCCCTACCCTGGTGCGCTCCCTGATGCGTGAGAGTGATGAGGCAAGATATCCCCTACATTGCATATAATTTGTTAGTGAAGGCATTAATAAAGTTTATGAAAAGTAGGATGGTGTTATTCCCACTCCATTATCTTACATTATTCTAGTATATTTATTTTTTCTCCTGTTTTCTATTGTGCATATCCATGTTTAGTTTGTTCTAAAAAGAAATTGTGGACATGCAACATTATTTTTTATTTGTTATAGAATATATTGTTTCTTAGTATAGTTTGTTTTTCTTAGTTCTATCAACACAAAAAAAATTAAATTGTTACAAAAGAAATGTGTTAGTAATTTATCTTAGTGCTAACAAAATTGGTTTGGGGAATTTATGATTGCCAATCAAGATAAGATTAAAATTTAACATTGCCTTTTGAAAGCCACGTGGTTGTTTTTTCATTTCCTATTTGCAAATTTGTTTGATATATGTTCATAGTTGCTCTTAACATGAGTCTCATTCCTTCTGAGCCCTGTTGTCCTGGGAAATGTAATTAACCAAAAAAAAAAAAAAGGGTGCATGAGAAGAAGGATCTGAAATTTTCAGTGGCTGTGAATGGATTGTACTTCAGTACTTTATTTGATCATGGCGGTGCTCTGGTTATATTATCTAGCAAATTATTATTGAAGTTACATTTTTTTTTAAGTTTATATTTATGGTGCTTTTATTTTCAAGTTTATATTTGTGCTATCGATTTTACATGCAAGAGCACACATGCATGGTTAAAGGAGCTCTTCAAGCAAGTATTGTGAATGACATGTTAATCTCAACTATTGTTTGGTAATGCAGCATGTTACTCGCTATTCACGCAAGTCCTTACGTGTCCTTGGAAGTGTAGGCGAGCCCATTAACCCAAGTGCATGGAGGTTTTTAGCTATATTAACTTTTTCTTGATCTGGAAACTGGTCTTAGTTTAGAAAGAATTCTTAATGCATTTCTGTTTCTTACAGGTGGTTTTTCAATGTAGTTGGAGACTCACGGTGCCCTATATCTGACACTTGGTGGCAAACTGAAACTGGTGGTTTCATGGTATTTTCGTATATTCTTTTTATTTGCTATTGGTGCAATGCCATCACTTCCCAATTGTAATTGTACTATAATTGTTGTCCATGGCTACCAGAAACTTCACAGAACTTCTATTTCTCTTTGTATTTTCTAGAAGTCTTTTATCATGACTTCACCATTGGAATATATTAATAATTGTATCTGTGGCTGCCTGTTAGATTACTCCACTACCAGGTGCCTGGCCACAGAAGCCTGGTTCTGCTACTTTCCCTTTCTTTGGTGTTCAGGTTTTTATGCAATCAAACATCTTATCCCTTTTTCATTTAATATCTTCGCCTGGTCTATGCCTCCCCACCCTTCATCAATCTTCTTCTGTTTCAATTGTAGCCTGTCATTGTTGATGAGAAGGGTGTTGAGATTGAAGGAGAGTGCAGTGGGTATTTGTGTTTAAAAAGCTCATGGCCTGGTGCATTCCGAACTCTTTATGGGGATCATGAACGATATGAAACCACGTACTTCAAGCCATTTGCTGGCTATTATTTTACTGGTGACGGCTGTAGCAGGTTTTCTAAAATTTCAATGACATTTCCATTTTTTAATCTGCACCATTTTATGTGTACTTAATTTTGGATTTTGATGGTGTCCATAACGGCTTAACCTTGAAGCTTTGTTTCCATTGTTATCTGGGATCCAAGAATTTCCAAAAGACTACTGATGGCTTACATCCATGTCGCAGGGACAAAGATGGATACCACTGGCTAACTGGAAGAGTTGATGATGTCATCAATGTGAGGTATGTTTCGGGTCTCAAGCCTTTCCCTTTCTCTCTTTTTTTTCCTGCACGTATTCCTGCGAAGTATAAATAAATTCAGTGACTTGAACACTTTTTAATGAAGTACAGTGACCTCTCCCCCTCCCTGTAGTTGAAATTTGCGTTATTTCTTCTATGGTTGCAAGTGTGCCATTCTTTTCATTGTCACCTTGATAATATGTGCAGTGGTCATCGTATTGGAACTGCTGAAGTTGAATCTGCTCTTGTTTCACATCCAAAATGTGCAGAAGCTGCTGTGGTTGGTGTTGAGCATGAGGTACTCAATGTCCCTATGTTTTTGAGAGAACTGTTAAAAATTTCTTTCTGCAGTATTTCTAAACCTTGGTATCTTTCTGTTGTTAGGTTAAAGGACAGGGGATTTATGCCTTTGTTACCCTTGTGGAAGGTGAACCTTACAGTGAAGAACTTCGGAAAAGTCTTATACTCACAGTGCGGAAGCAGGTCTGTATTCAATAGAGCAGCTTGACCAGCTTTTCAAACGTATTATGCTTGCTCATTAGTGCACTCGACATGTGGTGTTTTCTCACATTTTCAAAGTTGCATCTTTTAGATTTAGTAGGGTTCATGCTGGACCCTACTCTACTGTGCAAAAAAAGGAGGCCCTTGAAATCATGTAAAGACGTCTTTTGTGCATACATGGTCAAAGTTTCTTGTCTGATACCCCCTCATCTGTTTAGTTTTGTCAAGCCTAATACATATCAGATTCCTTTCATCTGTTTGGCTGGCTTATTTGGAGTGATTTTAAGCCATACAATCCTTAATTGATAAAAGGAGGGTGTTGCGTAAAAATACATGTTTTCTATTGGCTGCACTTACTGGAGCCTTATTGTTCCATCTTTCAGATAGGAGCATTTGCAGCACCTGATAAAATTCACTGGGCGCCTGGCCTTCCAAAGACAAGGAGTGGAAAGATAATGAGGAGAATTTTAAGGAAAATTGCTTCCAAGCAGTTAGATGAACTCGGAGACACCAGCACACTTGCGGAACCACATGTGGTGGAGCAACTTATAGAACTTGCTGATTGCTGAATTTCCTAACTCGCGGCATGGGAGGTCACTACCGCAAGTTATATTAGAGGCTCTCTCCAAGCTCTCATTAACCATGACAGTTACTCCAGTTCAATAAAGTTCCTACTATCTATATTTCATTTATTTGAGGGTACTCCCATGGCTTCTGCCAATGTGCCATGTTCATCGAATACTAGTGATTCCAATTGTTTATTGTCTGTCCAAGAAATGCGTACAACTTTGGCTGCTTCTTTCTGATGCAACGTATGAATGAGCAGTTTTTGATCCTCGGATTGCATTCTCAGTCTTGTTTGAAGGCCAGGATTTTTTCCTACACGCTTCATGGTTTTAGTAACACCAATTTGTTGTCTGGTCGGAGTATCACAGGAGGAACTGCAATAAATATGCAGTCGAGTCATGAAGGTGTGGCTGAGGCAACCACCACACTGTCTACTGGTTTTGACTTCTTGCATAAGCAATAAGAAAAACTGTGTTTTTAAAAATTTTAATTTTTTTAAGTAAAATTTAATATGATTTGTATGTTTTGGATCGTTTTGATGATGTTAAAAATAATTTTTAAAAAATAAAAAAATATTATTGGTATATATTTCGGTATAAAAAATTATTTGAAAAGCAACTACTATTACAGTGCCAAGCATGTAAATAAATAGCTTTACTTGTGTTAGGATGTGTAGTGCTAGTTTAAAATATTTTTTATTTGAAAATATATTAATAATATTTTTATTTTTTAAAAATTATTTTTGATATTAATTAAAAAAAAAACAAGTTCCAACACGATACTCTTAAACTTGCTTCCAAAAATTTTGTTGCGTGGAAAACTTCATTTGAACCTTCGTTGAAATACCAAAACCTAGGCCTCACTGATGTAATCCTGCCTATCTTGAATGGTTTGGAAAAAAAAAAAAAAATCAAATTTCAATGGCTTGGTTTCTATCTTGCAGAAGATGTTTGGCATGCTCCGATTTTCTTTCCGACACAAGTTGCAGCTGAACATTCAATTTCAGGAGCTCACTTTGGAAGCCAGCCGTAGCTAGGTATAGCTGCATTAGGCAACCCCCTTTCTCCTTCAAGGAAACGTCTCATTTTATGAACTTGATGGAACACGTTGAAATTGTAAACTTCAGACGATCAGTAACAAACTCCATGAATGCAGCATCTAGATCAATGCCCTCAGTAGAAAGAAGCCTCGAACTTAAACCGAATCTGGCACGAGGAGAGAACAAAAGGCTATAAAACTGCAAAACATCACTAGGAAAATGCCCTCAAATGCGAGAAGCCTCAACTTAACACTCGAATCTGACAAACAAAAAGGTGCAAAATTGCAAGATGCCACGAGATTATAACTAACATAAAGTTGCATGATATGCCATGGCTGGCTAGCTGTCCGCATCCCATCAACAACACTAATTGCACAGAAACAGCAAGCAAACAATTTGACAATTCTTTCGTTCCATGGTAAAATCGTGATTGTGAGATCCTCATGGAATAGTTTGACACATTGCAAGGATTCACGATCACAAAGAGGAAAGAGAGGAAAGAAAGAAACGAAGAGAAGAAAATGGAAACTGTTGGTCAACCGTAACAATCCAAAATATCTGATGATGAACAGCTGAACATGCAATTATTTAAGCAGAAAAATCTTGTAATGTTTGATCAAATCACGGGCACCACCAGTCACAAAGGCCCACCAAACTTGATGAAAGCTTTCACAGTCCTGTGATAACACAACTCGTGAATTCCTAATCGGAATCCTCATAAACTTCTCCATCATCGGACAACTCATCAAATGATCGCATGTCAAGCTGGTAGCGAAGAATACCGCCAATTCCACCAAACCCCCTGCAAAACTGCGATCCCTCTTGTGATTTATTGGTGACGAATTCAAGTGTACAACCAAATCGCTTGTACTCATTGGCAAACCACTCAAGCAAGGGCATCTTCTCCTGAACCTCCAACTCTGCAGCAGTGGCTGAATCTCGAAAGTTATTCTGATCAGCCTCTTGCTCCTTGTTCAAGTGCTTTATGATTATTTCTCCTGTAGCACTGTTTTTCAGCGTGTACCTATTGATATCTAGATTTTCCCACACGATAAGGATTTCGACAGCACCCATTTCCAGAGCCTTCAATGTATCATCAACACCAAAGACATACTTCCCGGTATCCTGGCTGATCTCCTCAAAGTATTTCCCTATCAAACGTTTTTCCTGTATAAACTTCACATTTGATAGAATCTCAGCTGACAGCTCAATAGCTTGGTTGAAACCATTTTCTCCACCATATGAAACATCAACCACATTCAATATCTTGGCTTGCAACCGTGGGTCAAACATATCTGACTGGCTGAGCTCAGTCTTGAAGTCAGCTGAACCAGCTAGTATCAACCCAGCAACATTGGGCTGACTGGTAGCAGGATTGATGAAGAACTGGGTGGCAAGCTCTGCAGTTTTCCTCACATAGTTGTGCCGTTTTTCCATCCGAAGTCGAGCAAACCGCAGAGCAGACTGCCCTCCTCTACCGTGCTTCTTTGGCAAATCAACAGTAAATTTATGAAGCACTTCTCGCGTGTTTCCACTCAGTGTCCCAAATAAGGTGCCGTTCCCATCCATGACAATAAAACCAAACTTGTCATCAGACTCTAAGAGCTCATTGAGTGCTTCTGTGTGAAACTTGTTGTCACAGAGGTACAATGATGCATTTATAGGTTTGAAAGGTTCAAAATCAATTGTCACCTTCTTCTCTTTTCCATCTTCAGTAACAATTGTTCCCGTATAAAGCACCAGCCCATTCGGTGGAACCTTGTTATAAAGCTTCAGCCTCTGCTGAGCAGATGTAATGGCACCCAAGACAGACTGGCGGTTGACCCTACTTTTAATGTTTGAAGCAGTTCCAAATTCATCACCTAACATCTTTGTGACCCGAGATATTTGATCACGAGGAGGCATTATAAGAGATATCATGCTCGTGCCATTGCCCCTTGCAGACTCCAATGCCTTAATCAACTTTTTGATTTTCCATATCTCAATATTCTTATCCGATTCATGACCATCAGCCATGTTGATTAACTATAGGCCCAAAAAAACTATATGGTTACCCTGCATAGATACAAACCAACTCCGCATAAACAAGAAGATAAACTGTCCATCAGGAAAAAAGGCATAAATGAGTCTTTTGTAACAATACTTGTAGAACACGTAATGAATGTTATTTAAATTTTGATGTGATCGATTTTCTTATACTACGAATGATGCATTTTCTTTTCTATATGGTGAGAACTTTAGACAGGATAGCTTGTACTCATGAAGCTGCATGCAGATTTTTGCAAGAATTTGCGAGAAAGTAAACATTACAATTCCAAGATCCACACTCAAAACCCGTTCCCATTTATCTTCCAAAATGCAATGTCACTCATGTTATGAATGATCACTTTCTCAACACGTATTCATACATCAACTTGTGAAGTATTAGCATATAAGCACTTTGATTACAAACTAATATACATTGAGTACTTCTTTGGGTGTTTAAAAATTACATGAATCTGACAAGAAGCAATTCCCAAAAAAATTAGCATATCTTACGAGGCCAGTAAGTCACTTTCCCAGTATCAACAAATGAAAAATGGTGAGAAAGTGAAAAACAAATATAGATTTCACATGTCACTTTTCATCTGCACAGCTACCAAAAGAAAGAGGGGAGAAAAACCATAAAACATACACTTAAAACTTCCTCTAATATTTTATTTGATATCCATGGCTACCATATGCAAACAACTTTCAAGGTTCAAAACGTTCTAGCAGAATGCATTTCTTTATCACAGCAACATGTAGAGTTGGATCTAGCACCTTGAGTAATAATATGATCTAACTGATGATTACACCAACAGCTTCCATTAATAAAATAATGAAGCTAAAAACATTTACTGGGATACGTAAACTTCACATTGAAACCCATAAGATGGTTGATGTTTGAATCTCCATTCCACACCATTTCACGAGGAAGAATATTGCTGGATAAACTATACACTGATGCAAGAGCATACAGAAATGATGTTTCACAATAGGCCTTTCAAGAGAGAGGTTTCTGGCATAGCTAAGGCTAGGCAGAAAGACCTAGCTTGAGAGGATAATAAAGTAACAAGTAAAAATAATAGCGCAGAAGTAAATATTCTCATAAAGGGAGACAAATTACAGGTAAAGGTGAATTTTTTGAGTGTTTTTCATATTGTCCTTTTTGTTGCTGGATTAAAGGAAGACAATCAAGAGAACCAGGCATCAGTATCAAACTTGCAGCTGTGGAGATAGTGTATTACAAAGAAAAGAAAAATAGCATTTTATCTCATATAAGATCAGTTGGCGAGGGATCTGCTGGATAACGAAGCAATTACTGACAAAACTAGCAATATTTTTTAAACCATAGCAAACCTTCTAACAGTCATGTCAACTGACAAATCGAATCAATTAAAAATTCTCCATAGTTTCTTAAGATACCCACATGGAGAAAATCCTATTTCACACATTATAAAACAGAACCACAAAAGAAACAAGAAAGAGAAGGAAAGTAAACGGTGTCAACAGACTTTACTGCTATTGAAAAATATGACACCAGCATCTAGAGACGATGGCCTATCACTTAGGTGAGCAAAAACAGGATTTGCAAGTAAGAGAATCAAAACCATCCAAAAGCAAAGTCTCCATCTTGATGAAATATTTGGGCATCAAACAAACCAGAGCTGAGGTCATGAAGAAGGTCAAAGCTAAGTTTTGACCCTCTCTCAAGACACGAATCAAGCACACAAGTGATGCAAAAACACAGATTGGAAGATGAAAATTATCACCAGATCTACTTCCATAGTGTTGTGCTCTCTACTTGTAGAAAAAAGACATCCATTTTCAGACAAAAACATTAATAATAAGAAGACGAATAAAAAGCAGATGAAAAGAAGCTGAAACTCAGAAAATTACCTGTGAGAAGAAGAGCTCCCCTTCCTATGCAGGCGAAATGAGTACTCTGTAGTCACTCACTTGACTAGTCAAAGATGTTTCTTAGGGGCTAGGGCTTCCCTTTGCGCGTGCATGCTAAACCCCTCCTCCTTTTTTTCTTTTGTCCGATCCCCATATTTCTTTTTTGTTTTTCAACCTTCATCTCTCCTTATACTATTTTTTTATTCAACCTTTGTCTTTTAAGATTTTTTAGAAAAAATGGAAGAAGCTCACATTTATAACTGACCACTTGTAGAGAATCTGTCGCCGCCTCATGCAAGACATCTTTGCCAGCACCAGCCCTCAATTTCCACCTCGCCGAGATGTACCAAGAAAGATACTTAGGAAAGGTTTTTTGTCCGAGAAAGAAGAAAAACTTGTCTGTGGATTCAGCCACCTCTAAAGAAGAATTGACTATCAAGAAAGATCTTGGTCGCCCATATGATCTAAGTAGAGGATTTTCCCGTCATTAGCTTTTTCAACCAATGATAGTTTTTAATGAATAATCTCAAACCATCAACTAAAAGTGTGCGTGTGTAAACTTTCTTTCTTGAACTAGTTTGGTCACCATCTTTGACGACAGCAGCAGCAGCAGCAGCAAAATGCAAGAGAAAAGGGACAAATGATGTGTATCGCCGAGGGATTGATTCGGTTTTGTGTTTCTGTTCTTGCCAATTCAATTGTGTTAGGCCAATTCTCCATCCATATACATCAACAGGTTGTTTGTAATTTCACTGCACATTCTTAGCACTTCATACTTAATAAAGTTGGTTAAATTTGTAACTACTGTGAGTGGAATGTCATAGTGGCAATATCATTGACCATGTATTAGATTAAATTAAAATTAAATTTTTTTTTGGATTGAATTTAATGGTTTGCATTTGGTTGTCTAAATATAGAGATATTGTAATATCATGAGAAAAATACGATGCTCAATTAATATTTAGTTTGGCACAATTAAATTAAAATTTATTAATTTAAAATAATTAAAGCTTTAAAGACCATATTAGAAACTAAAAACAAATACGAGAAACTACAGGGAATGGATAATTAAAGACCGGATACGGCATGCAATCCACATGTCAGTGTATGAGGGGAGCTGTTGTGCTCTAGCGAGGCATGCGACTTTATTCGATGTTAGAACACCGCTATTGAGTGTGTTTGGTATTGCGGTGCTGTTGTGGTTTGAAAAAAGTTGTTTTATAAAAAGTACTTTTAGTTGAGGTTGGTTTGAAAAAATAGGTGTTTGGTTAAAACTGTGGTTGAAATTGAGGTTGAAGAAAAAATAGTTTAATATGTTTGGTTAAAAAAATGCTTTTCAAATTGAGGTTATGAAATAATTAAAAATATTTTTAATTTAAATATTGTAGATTTAACTACTATTATTACATCATGAAATAAATAATATTGATATCAAAATTTATTTATTATTCCATTAAACTACATGCAATGTCATCATCACATACGAAATCTATCTAACAATGACTATATTTTTCATGGTTTTTTAAGCACGCAACAACAAAAACTAAATTTTTTGTTACGTCATCAAGCGATATCCTTCTAATTTAATGAATAAAACACAATTAAAAAAATAAAAACTGAATTTTTTTTAACTGAGTCGGACCCGGCAAGAACATAATTGGAATTGCGATCAAATTTCACAAATGTCACGTCATCATGCGATATCCTTATAATTTATATAGTGTTATTAAATAATATTAAATACTAGTTTTTCAAGTAAAACTCAATTTTTTAAAAATAAATTTACAATTTTATTACGTCCAAAATTTATTCGACAAGAACTACAGTTTTCATGATTTTTTGAGCGTGCAATAAAATTAGGTAACATATTATCAGGAATAAAATTGAGATTACAGTACGAGTAAATTTAATTCACCTTAAACTAATTTTTTTAAAAAACAAAAAAAAAATTAGAAGTTCATATTTACGTGAACAGTGCGAGTAAAATAAATTAACTGCACTAGTTTTTTTTTTTAAAAAACAATAACTGTTCACATGAACAGTGCGACGCACTGTTCACTTTAGTGAATAATGCAACAGTGGAGCATGCCTCCACTATTCACTGAACAGTGGAGCCATGCTCCACTGTTAAGAGGAAATCACAACGAGAAGCAGCATTTTGCTGCTTCTCCAAACTTGTGGTGCAACAGTTAAAATTGATGGGTCCCACTAATAAAAATCACTTTTTTCTCTGTTATCAAACACTCAAATATGTGGTTGCGGGTGAATCTCACCCGCAACCACATTACCAAACAACATCATTATTGGTGGAGTTTAAAGCGGTTCAACGAGAGCTTTCTTGGGAAGCGGTACATGTTGACAAAAAAACAACATTGTGGCTCTAGCAGCGTTTTATTCCTTCTCATCTTTCTTTTATCTTTACTCCCCTCGATTTCTACTCTGATTCTCTCCAAAATAGCAAGATGTCATGTAATTATATTTGATGTCACATTTGGGTTTTTTTTAATTGTTTTTTTTATTTTTTTAAAATATTTTTTTATTTTATTTTTCAATATTGGATTGATTGAAGATTGAATTTTGTAATTTTTTTTTATTTTTTTTATAAAGCAATCCTGATCTCATAAACAAGGTAACGAGTTTGAAAGGTTAACTTGGTTGAAAATTAGGCTTCATGATTTTTTTTATTGGATTATCTCAGTCTCATGTTCTGGATATCGAGTTTAACGGACAAACTTGAGTTGACGTGAGTCTTTTTTTGGGTTGTTTTTTTTTAAAATTGAATACTTCTCGATACCGTCCTTTAATATTTAGTTGATACGGTAATCGAGTTTCGTAATTTTATTTGATTTGATTTTTATTAGGTTATTTCAGTCTCGAGATTTAAGTAGCGAGTTTGGCATGCTAACTTAGGTTGACTCGTGTCTGTTTTTTTATCTTTTTTTAATTTTATTCTCAACATTTCGTTGATTAAGAATTAAATTTTATATTTTTTTTATTTTTCTTTTTATAGGATTGTCTCATTCTCATGACCTTAGTCATGTGTTTGCTATTTAAACTAGGGTTGATTCAAGTTGTTGTTTTTTAATTAGATGCTTTTTTTTTATTCAACATTAAAAATCATGTTGATTTGGCTCTTTTTTATTATTAGATGAATTAGAAATGTATTTTAAATTCAATTTAATTTCTACTTTGTTATTAAGTAAGATTATAGAGATCTTTTGGGGGTCTTAGAAAATATCTTTTCAGAATATTAACAAATGTTTATTTTGTTTACGTCATTATGATCACCTTTTTTTAATTCAGTTTATTTTATTTTTATTGCTGTTTTTTTATCATATAATTAAATGAAACCAACTTATTGAACTTAGTTGAGTCTATGACTCAAATCATAAGTTTTTCTTACTTATTTCAAACGTGCTAACAACACCTAAATACATTTTTTTATGTTAAGAAAATTAATTATGTCCACAAGACAGCATGGATAACTAATCTAGTATTTTACTATTGAGATACTTGGATATGGATAAAGTACATTACTAATATGTTGGCATATAAAGTTGTAGAGAACAAAGTCATTAAGATTAGTCCGACCCATATCCCGATCCAAGATCCAGGTCATAAATTGGATGAGTTAACGAAGATTGATTCGAATCAATCCAAATTGGTATCATTTCAAGTTTTTTTTTAAAAAAATTAAAACAATATTGTTTTGAATTTTTTTTAAAATCAAATCAAAGTTTGATTGTGTTATTTCCTATTTAATTTAAATTAAAACTTACTTAATATCAAGTCCTTTATCCTTTATCGGTAAGTTAATGGATTGACATATCAAGCTAAACCCATTTTAATAACACCAGTAGAAATTTACATAATCTAAAACTGCCCTAGAAAACAAATTAAATTATGGTAAGCCAACTAAAGTGGAAACTGATTCAAGTCACCACCTAGTGAGAATGTTGATGGGGCTGAGGCAGCAGCATTCCATGAAATGTTGCCACGAGCTAAAGAAAAATTAACAAGATAACTAAGACATATGGGGTTAGTTTGACTATTCATATAAAAACTTGAATAGCTGGATTTTTTTATTTGTAATTTTTCTCTCTCAATCAAATCCTTTTATAACCTAATTAGAAAAATGCTTGAAATTATGATAAAAATACAAAGTTGAAAGTTAAGAGACTAAAATATAAAACACAAAGAAAATATATAGCTAATCTTGTATCAATGACAATTTTTATTTTGATCCAAACATTTATTTTTTTTTTATTTTTCGGTCCAAGAGTTAGAGTGAGAACAAAAAAACTCGTCTAAAAACAATGAGGAGAGAGAAAATAATTGATTTGACTACTTTTCAACGATTATACTCGTCATTCTTGGTGTTAAAGAATTCCATTGACGATAGAAGTTTAATTGTTGTGAGTTTTGTCTATAAACATGCCTAAAAAAATAAAGTTCCATTTTGAATTTTTTTTATTCTATTGATTTTTGTTTTTTTATATGGTTTTTGGGTGTTTTGGAGTTAGATGATTTAAGGTGATTTGTATGGTGTTTATTAAGTGTTGTTGGATAAAAATGGGTTAAGAATAAGATTTTCAACCAAAATACTCAATTTATTGTTTTTTTTAAAATAAGGGTAAGAAAAAAAGAAAAAAAAAGCCTGAAATCAAGTCCATATGATTGGGTGTTTTTTGTTTTTTTTTTTTTGTTTTCATCTCTTTGAGTTTGTTTTGGTTTTTGATTATATATTTTTTTAATTTAATTATTTAATATTGGATATTGAATGAATGTTTTTTAATTTTATATATTTGATTAATTTTGAATGAGTTTTATAAAATATGATCATATGATAAAATTAATTAATTAATTAAATTTAATATAGTTCATAATTTATGGTCACGAGTTTAGTAACTTAACTTAAATTATTTTATTTTTTTAACATATCAAATCAACATCATATCAATACAACTTTTATACAATTTAATTTAAAATCTAAGATAAACAAAGAATCGAAATCTAAGATAAACAAAGAATCAATCAAGTCGTCAAATTTAATAACAATATTAAAAGAAATTCATGGAACTAGATATTGTTTTTTTATGTTAAAAAAAATTGGATTCAACCAAGAGAAGGAAGTCTCCGTCGGACATATGTAATAAAGTGGTATATTCCCTTATGCGGTGATCAATTAGTGAGATATTTGTTCTGCAAATTCATCGATGCAAATTGTTCGTTCTTTTTTGGGCTCTAGTTCATATCGAACCTCACTGTTTAACTAGTTTCTCTTGATTTGTCTCGAAGTCTTTTTCTTCGTTCTTACCTACAAAAAAACAATCATTGGCCCTACAGGCCAAATCCAATGCACCAGAGGCAAACCAGAGAAGGATATGATGCAAATTAGTAATTCAGGTACAATAAGGCCAAACAAACTACAAGATGGTAAAAGTCAAACAATGACTTCTTTAGCCCAGAAGTATACCATTTGTTTCTGGGGAAAATAGGCAGTGTTGATTTCTTTCTCAAGTATCTATCCTCTACAAAGTTTATCTCCAGCCGCTCATGCAGAGCAAAGCGAAAGAGCTAATAAATAATATATATATATCTTACGAAAGAGATCTATCAAAATTGGATTAGGACAAGACTGTACAAAGAAGGTTAGGCTAAAGAATAATAGTTACGATGCGGGGGCCTTGCTCGAAACATTGACCCCCTCGATCCACCAAGCTTCAAAGCAAGTGTACTGACAGCAGCAATTGGCTCGGTAGCTCTTGAAGCTGCAGGTTGAATCAGCCATATTTGATATAAGTCAGCCTTTGGGCAGGAATTAGGTCAAATTGGGGACGTTGCGGTGACTATCAGCGAATTCTCGAATTATGCGCTTCAAAACTCTTCCTCCCTTTCCTTGCATATGCCCATAGTTATTCTTTTCCCCATTGAAAGTCTTGCTCCCAAGATAATCAGAAGCAGCACCAACGAGGCCCTCCATCCAAACTGGTACTAATGTTTCAGCTTCCCCCTGCTTTAGATACTCAACTGGAAGAGCCTGCACCTGGTGCGATTACAGTGGCCAAACGATGTCAAGACTGGGAAAAATAAAACACAAGGAAAACCTAGAAACAAGCTTCCAGAAGCCTAATCTAACAAGGTTCATAGGCAACTCAGCAGTAAATTATAGTAATTACTCTCTTATATTAGAATGTGAACGCTTCATATTCCAATGGATCAACAATCAGGTATATCTCACAAATTTGTTTCCTACACGTTCAAACTTTGCTAACTCACACACGCAAAGACATGGGATAGATAGATAGATAGATAGATAGAGAGAGAGAGAGAGACCGCTGCATGTAGCCATCCATGCAAAGACTCCCAACACAGAACAACCTTCCAAGTTGTTCTCTCACTTAAACTGCAAAATGAAGCCACTTGTTGCAAGATTGTTGCACATTTGTGAACCTATCAAGCAAAGGGTATTAGCTGTGTTTTCATAAAATGTATTGGAATATTTTCATCAAATGTATTGGAATAATACAAGCAAAACATCAAGCTACAGAAAATAGAAGGTCCCAAGTGCTCTACACGTGAGTTCAGATGAACCCAGGCCAATTTTGCTAGCCCTTACACTTCTTCAACAATTCCTTTCTGATGCTCAATTTATTTCTATACTAAAGCAAGATAGAAAGCACCCAGTTCTATGTACTTCGGATTTCAGGCTTATTAGGTTTCATTTTGAAAAACAAGTTAGCATGCTAAGAAAAATCACGTCACTTTGTAGCTACAGCAGCGTGTAAGATGCTCATTTGGTACATGGAAAATAACAAGACAAGATAAATGAGTTTGAGAGTGTTTGGTTAAGAATGACACAAGACGGGATATGGGCAAGAGGCGCCCTTTTTGTTTCAAGCTAATTCGACAAAACCTGTCCCATTCATATGACAATATTATCTTAGACATCCTTCCCAAAATACCTATACCCATTTCCTTTAAATCCAAGAATACTCTTCAATCCATGACTTGGGCTTTTGAAATCCGACATTTTATTTATGAAACTAATGGAAAAAAATAATTAATTGCTTTTGTTTTTGAAACTCGAATAGTGCAAGATAAATAAAATAAAATAATACTTCAAAAAAATAAATTTAATAATTTACAAAGAATAGATAAATAGTTTTTTTTAATCCAAATATTTATCATAATATTACTTGCATGAAACAGCACAAAAACATTGTTGTCATCACAACATGTTATTGTCTAAACCCCATTCTTACCAAACATAAAACAGAATAGTCATCTAGTCCATGCTAGTTTAAACCAAACGAAGGACACTAACAAAACTTGTCCAATCTAGCCTCTCGTCCAACCCAATCCAGCATGCCAAACATACCAACTACCAATAAAGAGTAGTTAGATTACGTTATCCAAATATTACATTCTTCTTGTCAAGGTGTTTATGTAATTGTCTACATACTATATATATGTGGGTGGGTGGGGTGGGTGGGTGGGTCTAAAAGAGTAAGACAGCACTTTTATCATTTTTATACTTCTCTTCCTTTCCTATCTCTTTCCTCTTCTTCTTTCTCTATTTTCAATTATTTCAATCTAAGAAAACCAACGATTCTATATGTGTTATGCTTCGGAGAATAAAACAAAATATTCAAGAACACTTTTACTCACAGGTTGTTCAACATGATAATTAGACAAGGATTTATTTTGAATTAGGGAAATAAATAAGAGTGCAACTTCTATTTCCAAAGCAAATTCTGATGAATTTATGTTCCAGTTAAAATCCTTTTCAATTTTTTACTGCCATTTCAATAGACAATTATACAATACTATTGATAGCAAGGAGAAATAGCACCATGAGTTTGCTTAGTTTAGCGGTCAATAATGACATATCCTTAAAAGAAAAATAAGCCAAGACTTATTCAGAAGGAAGGACCTAAAATACCATCATATAGCATTTTAATCAAAAAGAAGATTGAAGCGTTTAACTTAACTATATCATGCACTCACACCCATGACCCATAAGGAAATTACATTTATGATTTATATTGAGTAACAATGAAACTTACCCGTGACATTGCTGAAACGCCGAGCAAAGCATACACTAAATTTGATACAAGTCCCTCGCCATTACGAGATATGACCTGAATTGATATGGCACTGTATGACCCCTCGAGAATACAATTCTTGGATTCCAACAAAGAGATTAGGCCAACTTCCAAGAAGCCTAAACATGTCAAATTGATTACATTAATCTGAAAGGTTTGAGAAATAATATATCCACAGGAGATTGAAGGGTTGGGAAAAATTATTCATATAGATAAAAATAAATTAACTCAAAATATGAAAAAAAAAAAAACATCAACTTTAAGATAGACGCAGAAAGAAATAAAGGGAACTCTTATAGAAGGATTATTGTGTAAGAAAGCTAAACAAAAATTAGATGCAAAGAGCTGGTCATCTGAGTACCATCATTTCTTTAAAAAGACTTAAGAGGAGACTTAACTGGAAAAAAAAAAAAAAAACTGACATAAGTAGCTGTTCAATAAATGTATTTATGTTTCTCTTGTATTAAAAAGTCTTTGGCAGCCTTGCATGCCCACACATGCACACCCAAGCTTGTGACCAGGCTCCCATTAAAGATTTTATGTTGCAAGTGACATATCACTTTGCAGGAGATTTAGTTTGTGACCATGTTTGAACTTACAGGAGATTTAGTTTTTGACTGTTTGAACAACCAGTAATTAAAAGATTAGGAAAATTATCAGACACGTGATAATAGAAAAGTTACCTAAATAAAGTTGAAGTACAAGCTTATAACATGATTTATAACATAATTGACTGTCCAAAAAGTAAGCAAATTTACAATTATGAATAACACAAAAGGCATAAGATAGTTGAACAGGCAACATGTATAGATCAGAACACTCTGAAGCTGCATGTGCCAAAGGATTTTTCATAAAATCAACTTTTGTTTGGCAATTCCTTGGGATAGATTGGTTGTTCTGGGTTCCTTAGAGTCTTGTTGACTTTCACAAAGCTTCATTAGCAGAAACCAGGCATGATTGGACAGAACTTTCATGTTAAAAATTTGTTTCTTCTAGGGTGGATTATTCTACTTTTTCACTTTGTTTTTTTCTTTTAAGGAAGTGGCCTAGTAATAGCTTCTTCACGATATTAATTCATTATGATGATTATAATTTAGATCTACAGGTTCAAACACCTAAGCATATCTAATCGTATATAATTGTTTTATAAATCATAAAAATTTTGGTTGTGGGAGGGGTGTTAAATGGGGTTGATTAAAATGGATTGAATGATAGCAAACTTGTTTGTTGTTGACCATATTTGGTTCAACTCCAGGGTTGAGAATCATGTGTTATATACGTATTATATGCACAGGTACACACATATATATTCCCACAAGTAGCAGGGTATTTCTTGATCCATTCGAGTGCACAACTAGTATCCACTACTTTGAACGAGTCATGTCAGCTCGTGTTTATTCACCCATTTAGTATTTAATGGAAAGAGGCCCCATACTTGGTGGCAAAAGAGTTGTACTTTAACACACTATCTAATGTTAAGACTTGAACCTTAAGACCTCCCTATATCCTAGACCAATTCTTAACCACCCATGGTTAACCCTTAAGAATTAAATGTTAAGGGAGACGATAAGAGTTAGTGTTCAACTAGATACAAATTGACTAACACAGGTTAAAAGCATTAAAGCTACCACCACCACCACCACTCGTGACCATTGAAACACGCTACTATCATAACATGATAGCCTCTCTACAGCATCTCTAAACTTTTACACCATGAATTTAAACCCTTCAGATTTGTACAACAAAACAACTCCAACATTCACACTCTTAATGGTTCTTACACCATTAACAACTATTTCTTCGGAAAGAAATACACTTAGCAATAACACTTTGTAAAATTTCAACACTGTTTTTAACCCTGTAGCAACTCAATTAGGTGTTAACACGAAAATTAACAGTCCCTCTACCCTTCAAAGTGTCTCATTTTCCATGTTCATCTTTCTTGAAATTTTATTTTTATTGGTTAACAACATTGAAGCGCTACATGTTTTTTTATGCATTCCATATTAGCCTCACAAGAAGTAAGAAACCATCAAGAGATTATCAAGCATTCAAACTGGAAGACCTCAGCACTGCAGGATTGCTATACTTACATGACAAATATGACATTGCTGCCAGCGCCGCTCCTCGATGCATAGCAGTGCAGCATATAGCTGCCTTTTGAAAGGAAACGTCAAGGAGAGAACCAGATGCAGCTAATACTTCCTGAAATATATCAAACAGCAGAACAAGTCATTCAAAACTATTAGCTTGAAGTAGTTAAGTATCAATAAACCTCTGAAGAACAAATTCATCTACTTGGATATGCTCAGTCCATGTATAGATGCTATGACATGAAATCCAAGAGATGAAGATTACCCTTGAAAATTCTATTTAATGAGGTTGCTTCATATTTTCCATAATCAAAGGCAAGAGGAAAAAAAGAGATAAAAATTGACCAGAACAGTATACCAAACCTTATGAGTACCACGCACCACAGTGGAAGCAAAATTTGTGTAAGCCTCCACTAAATCAGGCTCTTGGTCACATATATATGAAGAATTAAGACCCATAACTGATGTTGCTTGTGTAAATCTTTCAAAAGTAATGACAAACAAAGGTCCAAATTCCTCTTTATGACTGAATTCTTCAATGACAACAGAAGCTTCTCCCGTTACAAAAAAAAAAAAAAAAAAAAATTAGAAACAGAAGATAAGTAAACATGTGGAAAATAATTGAATCATATACAAAGGTGTATAATAATAAACAATGCTGACTACAATTTGTAATTGATGTAACCTTTTACTGCACAAGTTTAAATAATTCATACTGAAAAAAAAAAAAACAATTAGAGTGATGCTGTGCATTACAACATTGTTTTTAAAGATGGCATGAATAGACACGCGGATATGAATGTAATGAAATACAACTTTTGAGTCATAGAATTCACGTCTGTTTGTGTCATCAAGAATCATGAAAAGCGGCTTTTTTTTTCACCAAATTATTCAGACCTGAATTATGAGATAGTATTTCCACTATGCTGTAAATGCAAGCACGTGCATATATAATTGAAAATACCTGTTCTGATATACCATTCATGACTCTGGAATGACAAAAAATTGGTTGATAGGCAATCTAGTACACTGGGCAATAGCAAAGCAAAGTGCTGCCCTGCAATATGCAACTTCGGTCATGGCTTTTAAATTATATGGTTACTCATCAAATAAACGAAGTAAATGAACTATGTGGACATAAAACTAACAAAAGGATGGGAAAAAAACAAAAAGAACACCCTCCAATTACCGCTCGACTGAATTGCCAGTGAAAGAGCTCGGCAAGCTGCAGTAGATAAATTACTATTCTCCATGTGTTCAGACCTAAGTAGTTTCTCTAACATGGGCCAAAAGGTGCTTAGCAGACCAAATATAGGATCATCAGCAGCAGGACCACTAGGATAAGGCATTACAAGATGACTAAATACAGTTCCCATCCTGTAAATTAAACAATTAAACATCAAAGCCATAGCCAAATAATAAACAGCATATAAGGTGGGCATGCATACCAATGGTGAGGTTATCAAAAAATGAAAAAAGAGTTGATACTTAAAAGAAGGCATTGGACTTTCAGTTTATAGTCTTTCCAGAGTACATGTGTGATGCTCTTGGAAAGGAGTCCAATTACACAAATTCAGACAGGAAGAACACTTTTAAGTTTCATTCTTCTTGCACAAATAAATAAGATAAAACCCGAAGCACTGCCACCTGTTCAGAAGGGAAACAGAAAATATAAAAGAACTAGGATTACTCAACTAGGTTTGGGGCAGGACTTTCATAGTACAGCAAGCTTGTGATGCTCAGAGAAAGGAGCTCAACTATTTTTCTTGTATTTCTACAAGGAATTTTTTTTAGATAAAATCAAAGGAATCCATTCCCTTTCCACAAAAAGCTGAGATGAAAAGTATCAAGTCTTGTCCTCAATGAACACATGATTGCACGAGTTAAAAATTGCACATATACACAATGACAAATCTCATCTGTCTCAATAGTATACCTGTATAACCCTCTTGCTGCTGAGTTCAAAATTTGTGTGTAAGCAGCTGGATTTTGTCTGAATGAATCGCTGCTGCCTTCATTAACCTGAAAGAACAGTAAGCTATTAAATATTGTTTGAGATTAACACACGCCATGGAATATGAAACATGCATTGGTAAAAAGGCATGGAAAGCAGGTCTTTTTGTAATGGTCCCAACTCAACTATAAGCAAACTGAAACAAACAAGATCCCATTATTCTCTAAACTACATGGAAGCCTACCATCCTTCTATGACCTGCTGACACATTTGACAATGCTCCCTCTAATAGACATTAAATATTAGCCAGAAAAAAAAAAATCAACCACAGCAACTGAACAGACTCATAGAGGATTATCAAGTGTGTACACTGTCCTGCTTGCAAAGGTAGGAAATCATAAGCAACTATTTTATCTTTTTTCTACTCCCACTACAGGTGCAATGAGAATCTATCAAAAAGAGGCTACTGAAATGTCATCTGGAAAGCGAATGTAACCAAGGTTCAAATATAAAGCTTGTGAAATCGTGTCTCACTTACAATCTGCCTTGCCATGCTATGTAAATTCCTTCCTTTACTAAATGATAATGCCGGCACAATTCAAATGCTTCTAAAGAAAAATTACACTAGAAGACTAACTTAGCTATGCCCTATATTGAAGAAAGGATGCCAAAACCTAAACTCCAACTTGCTCCCTAGACTTCATGTCACTTACTGAAGGGGAAAAGGAGCTCTTTTAGAATCAGTTGTATTTTAAAAGCAAAAGGTATGGGACTAAAACAGGAAAATGCTTCGCTTTAGATTATTTGGCAAAGAAAATGACTAGGAGCTAGAAGCACAACCATATGAACACAAGATAATACAAAGAAAGCTGATAGCTAGAAGTTAAAAGACAAGGATAACATGGCTGTTGCAAGAGGTAAAATAAATATGACAAGTAGACATGCAAGAGAATCTTGAGAGCTAACCAGTTTCCCTATAGCTTCATAGCAAGAAGAAAGCAGCCTAGCCAACAGGCTGCTCTTTTGCTCTTTGTTTGTTACAGAACCAAGGATCATACTTATCGCACTAACTACCTCCTCCTCATCTTCCAAAGGTAATTGCCTCTTCTCCAAAGCCTGACAAATAAAATAATGACATTACCAGATCACCGTATATGAGAGGTAGAGATATGCAGTGGTCAAATAGAAATGCTGTGTGTTTGAGTCCATTTAACGCCATAACCACAAGCTACAAAATGATCAATAGCATTTCTAGTATCAATAGCAATGCTGGTGTTTAAAGATTTACTGATCTCAAGGATGAAACTTTATTTGTGTTTTTTCTAGGGGGGGATGTACAATGTTTCCCTTTTCTTTTAGGAGAGGTGGACATTTAATGTTTGTTTTTCAAGTGGTACCATGAACTGCAAGGCCAAGGAAAACACTGAGATGCTACCATACTACTATTTCACATTGGCTCTCTGTTTTAGTCGTTCTGGAAATTGCAGATCAAGGAAACATGCAGTTTACGGGACTTGCAGAAAGAGGAATGCCATAACAAAAATAAGAGAGTTTTGATAGCAGCATTGTAAGACATTCAGAAAGAAAATTCATACAATGTATCAATCAGGAATATCTTGAGTACTATGATTCAAACATGTTTACACATGCATAGGCAACTAAGCACTTCCAATTGTTAGACTTAAATTTCACTTTATTAGAAACCGAGGTTGGAGACTTGCATCTCAGCCAAGACATGGAAACACTAAATCCGTCAAGACATATTAGTTTAACATAAAAAAAAAATCCACAAGTGCAAAAACAAGAGCAGTACCTCTCCTATCCACATCAAAACTTCCAGATTTGCAGGTTCATAAATAACTGTAGAAGCATCTTCACAAAATTTGCGCAGGGCGGAGGCACAAGCATTTGAGGACTGGGGCTCTGAAATGCCCGCAGCAAGAAATAATCTGAAAGTAGCAAATCAGCACAAAAAGAAATCTTGAAAGCAAGAGACAATGCTGCCAGATGATGCAAACAAAGCCTTATTTTCTAAGGAGTTCAATGTAATAAATGATGTCAAAGTAACACCAAGGAAATGTTGATGAGGCAGGCAATTTTAACATGCATATAACAGAGCAAAATACACCTAGATTCGCACTTAAATCATACATGAACATAAGCCATAGCTCTCAAATGTACAAGTATGCTTACAGTAAAGGCCTAGCGATAGTTTGAAATGTAGATATCCACTTGGAATAGGAGCCAACAACATCTGCGAGTGACCTGTATACCTAAAATGAAAATAATTATCTAGTAAAAAATAAGAATAAACAAAACCTATTCATCCCAGAGTTAACGGTGGGATGTACAAATTTTCTTCCAATAAAGTGTTATTATTGAGAAGATGATATTTTGCTCAAGATTTTCAAAAATACATAAATTAGCAAAGGACATATCGCACATACAATGCACATAAATCCCTTAAGCTCGTTGGGAGGGATACTGGAAAAGATTGTCACCAACTGCATAATCACCGAGAAGTCAAAGACCTGGCTCTCTTGTAGAATCAATTCAGAGACCTGGAAAAGGAAATACAATAAGACTAATATTGTATTCCTATAATGCAGCGACCACTATGCAAGTTTTATAGAAGCTCCTTTCGGGGGAAAAATGAATGGCTGTAAGAACTCCCTACAGGCTTGGTAAGAGATCATGTGCAGGGTGACCTCATAGTGGTGACAGCAGAGAAACATCTTAAACATTTCCAAGATTCAGCTGTTAAGAAATAAGTAATACCGAAACAGCCTTTAATCATATAACCCACTTGTACATAATATAAAAATTTTGTTGGTACATTTACAGGGATCAATTGCTGTATGGCCAAAAAATAAATTTCTGCTTGATACTGACTTACAGAAGATAGAAATAACACAGAAATACAAGAAAACAATGCAAGACAGATAACAGCGAAATCACAGTAGCAAGTTGCACTTACCACATTAAGAGCAAACAGTTTGGTTTCAACTTCCTTCCAAGGTATTGATACATTTGGTGATGCCCAACCACCAAAGAAAAGCTACAACAAAAATTAAAGAAGCAAAAAAGGACATCATCATCTACCATAAAGGCAACTAAGATCTGAAATCTTAGTTTCAGAAGAAGGATGGAAGACAACATTGAGGAAAAAAGGAAAGGAATTGATAAACAAAAGGAGTGTTGAGACTTCCACTCCTGTACAATAAGAAAACAACCACTTTGAGATCTTATGTTCTGCTTCTAGTTCAGTAGCAGTGGATGGACAAAACACTTTTAATAGCAAAGAATCTAAGGTGAAGATTGTACAGTGTAACATCTCATGTTCCAGTGACATTGCAAATAACCAGCAATTGTTAGATTTACATTCCACTAATCTAAGCGAAACAGTAGAACTAAACACTTAATTAAACTCCATCGAGAACACCTCACATCCTCTTGGCTTTTGTGGAACTCAGTCTCAAAATCAGTTAGGATCTTAAAGAAATCTTAGTATATATGGTTTAGGAAAGAGAATCTGGTATTAACTATCTAGATTCTCTAGATTATTGCTTTCTAGTTTAGTGTAGGATACTTTCCTATCTAGTATTTATTTCTTGTTTTGAGGGTCAGTAGGTTAGCTTCTCTTCCCTATTTATTGTACAAACATACTGCTGGTAATATTAAGAAAAGAGAAAGACTTCTCTCAAAATTCTTCATGGTATCAAAGCCTACTCTTGAACCCTAATCTGCATCTCTAAGGCATGACAGCAGCAGGACAAAGCTCTCTCTCTGAGGTGACCTCACAGCCATGAACAACCTCTCATGGTAGCCTTTCAAGAGGCACTGAAGGCACATTACACCAAATCACAGGACACAAACTCAATGGATATAATTATCTTCAATGGTCATCATCAGTCATGATGTTTATTTGTGGAAAGGGCAGAGATGACTACCTCACAGGGGATATCATCATACCAGAAAAGAATGATCCCATGTTCCGAACATGGAAGACTGAAAATCATATGGTAATGTCATGGCTGATCAATTCAATGACCAATGAAATTGGAGAAAATTTTCTCCTATATGGAACAACAAAGGAAATCTGGGAAGCAGCAAGAGAAACCTACTCAAGTTCTGAAAATACATCAGAACTATTCGAGATTGAGGCAGTGTTACATGATCTACGCCAAGGAGAACTTTCTATTACTCAATACTTCAACACTCTCTGCCGTCATTGGCAGCACCTAGATATGTTTGAAATTCACAGCTAGAATTGCCCTGAAGACACAGTCCTATATAGAAGAATTGTTGAGCAGAAAAGAACTTTCAAATTTCTTCTTGGGCTCAACAAGAACCTTGATGAAGTCAGAGGAAGAAGAATGGGAACCAAACCTCTTCTAAATCTCAGAGAAGCATTCTCTGTGGTTAGATGTGAAGAAAATAGAAAGAAAGTAATGATGGGAGCTCATAACTCAGCTCACATAATGGAAGGATCTGCCCTTGCTGCTCGAGGCTATTCAAACAACAACTATGATAATCGACAGAGGAAAGGAAGACCTTGGTGTGATCACTGCAACAAACCAGGACATGTCAAGGAAAACTGCTGGAAGATTCATGGCAAACCTGCTGATTGGAAACCATCAAAATCAGTAAATGACAAAGACAGACATGCCAACAATGTTATCTCAGATAACAACCGAGATAAGAACACCATTCTGCCAACAGAAACAAGTCCTTTCAGCAAGGAACAACTTGAGATCTTACAGAAACTCTTCAGTCAGACTTCACTGTCTCAACCAAGTATGTCAGCCTCTAATTCTGGATTTGGATTGTTAGCACAAAAAGGTACATTTTCAACAGCCCTTACTGTTAGTAAGAAACACTCAAGCTCTTGGATCATCGACTCCGGAGCATCAGACCATATGATAAGAGATGCTACTCTTCTTAATGAATACAATCAGTGCACTAATAATTCTACAGTCCATATAGCTGATGGGTCTTCCTCCCAAGTTAAGGGAATAGGCCTGAGTAGACTCTCAAGAGACATGATCCTAAACTCTATTCTCCAACCTAGACTGCAACCTACTCTTAATTAGCAAATTGACTCGTGACCTGAATTGTGTTGCTAAATTCTTTCCTCATTTGTGTATATTTCAGGATTTGGATACGGGGAAGAAGATTGGCAGTGCTAAGATGTGTTCTGGGCTCTATCTACTCAAAAGTGAGATTCCTCTAAGGCAAACTCAAAACAGAAGTTATGTATCATCCAAGGGTCAGTCAGCTTTAAATTTTCATGTCAATAAAGATAATGAAGTTCTGTTATGGCACTATCATCTTGGTCATCCAAACTTCATGTACGTTGAAAGGCTGTTTCCATCCTTCTTTTCCAATAAAAGCTCACAATCCTTCAAATGTGAAATATGCCAACTCTCTAAACATGTTCGCAGTAGCTATCCCACCATTTCATATAAACCATCACATCCATTTGCAATGATTCATAGTGATGTATGGGGCCCCTCACAAGTGCACAATATAACTGGAACTCGGTGGTTTGTCTCCTTTGTTGATGATCACACTAGATTGACTTGGTTATTCCTTATGAAAGAAAAATCTGAAATCAGCCAGATTTTCCAAAACTTCCATGCCATGATACAAACCCAATTCCAGACTAAAATCCAAATCCTCAAAACTGATAATACCAAAGAATATTTCAATTCTAGCCTTAATACTTATTGTCTAAATCAAGGCATTATCCATATAAGCTCTTGTGTTAACACTCCACAACAAAATGGAGTGGCTGAAAGGAAGAATAGACATCTGTTGGAAGTTGCTAGATCCCTTATGCTCTCTACTCATATGCCAAAACAATTCTGGGGAGAAGTTGTACTCACAACAACCTATCTTATCAACAGAATGCCTTCCAGAGTTCTAAACTTCAGAACTCCTAGCCAAGTCCTTCTACAAGCCTTTCCACACACCAAACTACTCTCTTCCTTAGACCCTAAAGTATTTGGCTGCTCTTTGTTTGTTCATATACACTATAGAGGAAAATTAGACCCTACCTCTCTTAAGTGCATTTTTATAGGATACTCTCCACACCAAAAGGGTTATAAATGTTACTTTCCTGTTTTCAAAAAGGTCTATACTTCTATGGATGTCACATTTTTTGAACATCAAGCATACTATCCCAAGTCTGATCTTCAGGGGGCAACCATGAGAGAATATCAGAATTGGGATATACAATCTGATCATGTAATTAACTCAGGAGACAACCAACAGAGTCTTGTCCAAAGTCATTTGAGTCCTTACACTACACCTCCAGCCTCAATCCAATCAGTCCCAACACCACCAGCCTCAGTCCAATCTCCTGACCAGATTCATCCTTCACCAAAACAGATCACAAATCATGAGCTTCTTACTTATTCTAGAAGAAAAAAACTTGGAAAGGAGATAGAGCACACAATACCTCTTGCACATGACCAAGATTTAGAACCAAGTCCAGATTCTGCCCCAATATACTTAGGTATGGAAACTTCTAACAGTGAGAATACTGCCTCTGTTATTGATGATTCAAATATTCCAATTGCTTTGAGAAAGGGTGTTAAATCATGCACAAGTCATCCCATCAGCAAATTTGTTTCATATGAAAAGTTATCACCAACTTATCATGCATTTGTTTCAGCCATTGACAGTGTACAGATTCCTAAGTCCATTGAAGAAGCTCTCAAAGATTCAGGGTGGAGAAAGGCAATGAGTGATGAAATTAGTGCCTTAAACAAGAATAGAACTTGGGAAATTTCTGAACTTCCACCTGGAAAGAAACCAGTTGGGTGTAAATGGTTATTTACTATCAAACATAAGGCTGATGGAAGTATTGAAAGGTTAAAAGCTCGTCTAGTTGCAAAAGGGTTTACTCAGTCCTATGGAATAGATTATCAAGAAACATTTGCTCCAGTGGCCAAACTTAATACAATCAGAGTGCTTCTGTCCCTAGCAGCTAACCAAGACTGGCCATTACATCAACTAGACATCAAAAATGCTTTCCTTAATGGAGACTTCGAAGAAGAAGTATACATGGAGATTCCTCCAGGACTAGAAACATCCTCCAACGTCAACAGAGTATGCAGACTGAAAAAATCACTATATGGACTCAAGCAATCCTCTCGGGCATGGTTTGACAGATTTACAAAGACAGTAGCACAGTATGGATATTCCCAATGCTAAGCAGACCACACATTGTTTGTAAAAACCTCTCCAGAAAAGGAAATAGCAATCCTAATAGTATATGTGGATGACATCATCTTATCTGGGGATTATAAGGAAGAACTGGTGAGACTGAAGAAACTTTTGGCCAAGGAATTTGAGATCAAAGACCTTGGGTATCTCAAATACTTCCTTGGCATGGAAGTGGCACGATCAAGGAAAGGTATATATGTTTCTCAACGAAAATGTCTTGGATTTGCTAAAAGAAACAGGAATGCTTGGATGCAAACCTGCAGACACTCCAATGGATTCAACAAAGAAGATAGGAGCAGAAAATGATAGTATACCAGTGGATAGGGGGAGATATCAAAGACTTGTGGGTCGACTCATCTATCTCTCACATACCAGACCTGATATTGGCTTTGCTGTCAGTTTTGTAAGCCAATTCATGAACAACCCGACAGAAGATCATATGGCAGCAGTGAATAGAATCTTGAGGTACCTAAAAATGACTCCTGGTAGAGGCCTTCTATACAAGAAATGTGACAACAGAAATATTGAAATCTACACAGATGCAGACTGGGCAGGAAACATTATAGATAGGAGATCTACTTCTGGATATTGCTCCTATGTTTGGGGAAATCTAGTAACTTGGAGAAGCAAGAAACAACATGTGGTATCTAGAAGCAGTGCAGAATCTGAGCTGAGAGCTCTAGCTCTTGGTATCTGTGAAGGGATGTGGATACAAAGATTACTTAAAGAACTTGGCATGGAATCATTGACACCTATCCAGATGCATTGTGATAATCAAGCAGCCATAAGCATAGCAAAGAATCCAGTTCATCATGACAGGACAAAGCACATTGAAATAGATCGACACTTCATCACAGAAAAGATTGAGAAGAACATTGTTCACCTTACCTACACTCCAACAAGATCTCAGATTGCAGACATCCTCACCAAAGCTCTACCAAGAACTAATTTTGAAGAATTGAGTCACAAGTTGGGCATGTATAACATATACAACCCAGCTTGAGGGGGAGTGTGGAAATCAGTCTCAAAATCAGTTAGGATCTTAGAGAAATCTTAGTATATATGGTTTAGGAAAGAGAATCTGGTATTAACTATCCAGATTCTCTAGATTATTGCTTTCTAGTTTAGTGTAGGATACTTTCCTATCTAGTATTTATTTCTTGTTTTGAGGGTCAGTAGGTTAGCTTCTCTTCCCTATTTATTGTACAAACATACTGCTGGTAATATTAAGAAAAGAGAAAGACTTCTCTCAAAATTCTTCAGCTTTCCTCACATCCTCTTGGCTTTCCCAACCCTCAACTTCAATACTTCCCTTTCATCAGCCTGCATTACCACCATACAGTCTTTATCTGCTCAGGAAATTAACGTGGTATTGAGTGAAAATGACACTGACAAAAACATATCATATTTCACATGGCTTGGCTCTGAGATGGTTAGTTTTTTTGTCAAAATGACATTTATTTCTGTGGAAAAAGGATATTATTAACAGGAAAGATGAAAAAGAAAACACATGGAAGCTAGAAAATTAGGCTGCTGGAAAAGTGGAAAGATAAATAAGAGTAATGTATCCGAAACAAGAAGCTCCCTCTGGCCTCACAAGTCCTTCCCAAAAAAATGAAGGACAAAGTACCTGCTTCCAACATTAAAAGAGGAAAGAAATGAGAAGAAACCTTGAATATGAATTTTCATGGATTCACATGAGTGCAATCCAAAACCAATTTTCTAGTTCAATTTTAAGCACACATCCAACTAACCAAGTGGTCTCTCTCCCCTGAAAACACGAAATCCTACATAACCTTCTTAATCCACAGAGAAGCCTCCACAAAGTTAATACGGTTTGTGTTATTTAAAGGAATTCAGGCATCCCTAATCCTTTACTGTCATATAGGCACTGAACAGGAATCAGATCACGATAACCATTTGGGAGCATTCCAGCAACATGATAGCATTTGAGGATGTTGTTTGAAAATAACAGTCATAACCCCTCTACATTTTTTATTTTTTATGTAAAAGACACTCTCAAAGTAAGATTCCACTGTTTTCTTTTATCCTCCATGAAAACAGCTGCTTCCTTAACTTCTTCAATCTCCTGTTTCATTTCCTCCCAAATATTGAGACAAAAATAGATGTACATGCACTTATTCATGGTGTGCGAGTATGTAAGGAGCACCTTTTGTACAAATCTTGTAGGTTTTAGAAGCTGGCAAATATCCACCAAAAGTTCAACAAGATTCATCCTGAAATGCGCAAGACCATCAGGCAAATCAACTGTTTCACTCTCATCAATGAATGTAGATTCGTCAACCTATAAAACCAGATTTTCAATACAGTTATAGTATGAGTATGAAGAAACATAAATTACTCTTAATAGCATACAAAACAGATCATATCTTACACTATATTTAATTCAAAGAAGAAAATACTTCCACCTTCACTACTTATAGCAAAAACCTATGCTGGATGTTCAATCATCAGAATCAATGGAAAATCACGACACTAGTGCTCTTCTTTCTAAATTTTTTCATGGCCCCAAATTGAAATTCATAGCCTTTTATATAAGAAAGTAAGATGTAATCAAATAACCGGCAACATCAACAGTGTGATAAATGCATGTCAACAACGGCAGATGTAGTATTTATGTAATAGCTCTGACACAGCACATAAGGTATCTCTCTACCTCAACACACAAAACCAGAATTTGACTAAACATCTAAAAGCAATGCCATCATCTTTGCATGTTCAAAACTTATAAACATGCTCCTATTCATCTACCATGACAAATTCCACTCCACCTCCAAAGGTTGGTGCCGAAAACTATTAAAATGTGGTTTGAACTGAAAAGGCAATGGAAAAAGGTGTTTTCCCTAACAACAAATCTTCCCAAACCAAAATGCAGATTCCATTTCCCACTTTAAAATTCAATTGAGAAAGAAAATGTGAATAAGCCGGTGAAATAAACTTCCACAGACTCAAGTGTGAGACAACTGATCCAAGCTTGGCATCCCAACCATTAGCATGTGCACCATAAGCATTACAGACAACTTTGTGCGACAAAGAATCGGGCCACAGCCATTTTCCAACGTGAACTATAATCTTCTGCGCCAAATGATCCAGTCTGAAACCCTTTTCACTCTTGGATTTACAAGACCTCCCAGCTCACCAAATAATCTCTCATTTTCTCCTCCATACCTGACCAAAGGAAATTTCTCAAAAACCCCACTATCTGATTAGCCATTGAAACATAAAGCCTCTATTTCTCATCTTTATCGCCTCTCTAGTTTGCATAGAGCTCCTATTCTAATTTTTGTTCATTTTAAGGGATTAATATAAACTTGAACTTTCATTTTTTAAGGAATCTAATGATAGAAAATAAGAGGATCTCCTACATTTGCTTTCTGTTCTTAATTCTTTTGTTTTAACTGGGAGAACCGATTGAAGAGTTTGGCCTTTTGAAAGGTCTAAAGTCCTTTTTTTTGTCATATTTCCCAAGCCCCTGTGGAAATCTCCCTCAAAATCAGTTAGGGGAATCTGGTATTAGCTAAACCAGATCTCATAGATTATTCCTTTCTAGTTTAGTGTAGGATCCTTTCCTATCTAGTAAATATTTCCTATTTTGATAAACTGTAAGGTTAGCACTCTTCTCCTTTATATATTGTATTATACTCTTCAGTTATCATAAGAACATAGAGAAACTTCTCCCAAACTTCTTCAGCCCCCAACTCTTTACCTGAACAGTAGTGCTCAACAAAATTAATAATGATTCGTTGTAAATAAGAAGGCCTCATGAGGCTTTATTTCCCAATATCCATGTTATCTGTCAACAAAGCAATGAGTCTCATTGTCACTTACTTTTACATTGCCCGCTTGTGTAATGGATATGTGGTGAAGATTGTTTATTTATGGTGGAGATTCTAGGGTATTACCACATTGAGTGTCAGATTTTAATCTCTTTTGTGGATTTTGGTGAGAGGGAAGATCGTAAGACTTTGTGGTTTAGTGCTGTGTTGTGCAGTTATAAGGTGTACCTGCTTGGAGAGGAATGTTAAGAGTTTTTAAGAACCAGTAAAATTCAAGACAAATGTTGTGGGATAGGATAGCTTTCCTTTCTTCATTGGGATGTCATGCTTCAGGTGCATTTAGGGGAGTTTCTTGAGCTGATATACAGCAGGATTGGGCTGTTCTTACATGATTTTCCTTCTGCTTTCTTATTTGTGAGGATGACTTATCCTACATCAAGCTTTTGCAATGCGTTTAATACAATTTTCTCTTATCATAAGAAAAAGAAATCTTGGTTTGAACTATGATCACAAACCCACAAGATCAGAAGGTTAATGGTAACAGATGCATATGTAGTGCATTTAACATCACATGAAATAGATATACCCAGATTCAAGAGAAGGAGAAGAAAAATTAAGGGTGAATTGTAAGGTAAAACCTGAGCGCGCAATAAAAGAGCATCCAACAATGCTGAAAATACAGAAAACAACATGTCTTCAGAATGTTTCCTATTTTTTGCACCTTCTGCGTCAAGACCAAGTATATAGCTTGCAAGACTAGACCTGGGGAAAGAAAAAAAAAAAAAACATGGTCACAGTTATCATGCTTCATCATTTAACAAAGGACCATTAGTAATCAACAGAAAAAATCACATATAGTAACTAAATGTGAATGCCATCTTCTCAATCTTTATAATGGATCAACTTCATTAAGCAACCTTCATAAGTATTGACCGATTTACTAGATAAAGGAATTATGAGTGTGCTGAATTTGCAAGTATGCTTAACATGATATCTTTCTGTTCTCTTGGGTGCACACTTCCTGTTGCTCTTCTTCCTCCCTCTTTCCTCCAATTTGGACTGTTCACAGCAGCAAGGCAGCCTCTGATTTTCTTACTTTCTTGTTGTAATCACTCCCAAACACTCCCCAACTTACTACAAAGCAAACCCTGATTACACGTCCAATGTTTCTCCTCCAACTAAACCAACCCACCAAACCCCAGACCCAACTCTGAGTTGCTGTATCAAAAATTCAGAAATCACATCTTGGAAATTTGGCCACTGTTCAGTCTTTAAATCTCATCCTATCCATAGCAAAAATCAGATCCTTGCTTCTTTAGTCCAAATGCTAAAACCAACCAATTGGTAGTTTTCACTAGTGGCAACATTGTTCAACCTGCTATTCACCAACCACCTCACCCATTAAGTAACTACTCTACAATTGAATGGTACAGCATTTTCCTTGTCCCAGACATTACAACATCTCTTTGGCCTATAAACCAATTAGAAGTTGAGACTTTGTCCAATTCATCCTCGTTTGTTTATAATGTTTTACTTACACCTCCAATATATTCTAAAGTTACAATGCAACCACAATTTTTACACCTAAGCTAAATGTATATATAGTTCATTGAAAAAAACAGTGCACGAGAACAAAAGCATGTATACGACCTGTATATTTATGTATCCATCTAAAACCATAGATGATTTAATAAATAGCATTACCAAAATTGCAATGTTGAGTCTGCAATCTCCCAGTCTTCACTTGGAAATGCCACACAGCTGGTAACAAAGTAAACAAATTAGGCATAACACAAATGTGACATGAATGAACAGAACACATAAAGAGAAACCATCAACAAGCTGCAGGAAGCTTTAACAACATACTTAAACAGGCTTCCCAGGTCAGAAACGTTTGGTACTATCCTTGTGCTGAGACTTTAGATTAACTACTTAAGCACGACAATTTTACATGAAATACCAAATAAAACCCTCCTCAAGAAGCATGGTGCTAAGTTTTAGAGGCACGTGAGCACATAAAATAGAGCATTCTGGAGAGACATCTCTCAAACATGTCACTTATCTCCAATAAATCTTCAAAACTAATAAGAAATTTCCTTATTAAATTAGTAACACAAGTATCAGAAATAAATAACACGATAGAGAAATCACCTCAATAAAGCATCTGCAAGTGCAAGGCCCTCAACACTTGCCTCTACGATCAGAGAAGGTGTCTGGTGGTACATTAAAAATAATACAAAAAAAGTAGAAAGCTAATAAGAAGGTTGGATACAGAAGTATTGGGCAACATGAAGTCATGCAAAAACACGTACTGCCTGCCCAATTTCTGACATCAAGCATGAAAGCCCACTAATCACTTTTTCATCTCTGCTGCTAAGAGCCGAAATAAGAAGCACCTCTTTGAGAAAATGTACTCTGGATAACAAAACCTGAGGTAGCCCCTACAAAAAGCAATCACAACTAAAAGTGAATTTTTTATTTCTTGGTAATGAGGAGAAGGCATCCTCCTAGAAGGAAAAAAAGGAAGACTAAAGTCAATAAAAAAGGGCAAAGCATGAGTATACTATGCCACAACAACCGCCTTGATGAAGGAAGATCCTTGCAAAAGTTACACCTTCCCCATGCAATTGGGAGCAAAGACAACACACCTCTATAGGATCTTGCAACCTTTCCTCCTTCAACCATACTCATGTGGATATCTTTGTATTGAATTTCTTTTGTTTATCAGTGATAGATATGAGACAGTGAAATGACGATTCTTGGTTATTTTTTTCATTATCAAAATTCAATACTATCACTTACTACACCCCTAACTTTTATGAAATTGTTGTAAGAGAACTATTGCTTTTCCTGCTTAACCCAGGATCCCTGGACTCTAGAACTACCATAGTTGCAATTTGATTAATATGGTGAGTGCATTAACAGCAAATATAACCTTCTTCTGTATAGAAATATAAGAACAAGGTATATGTGTCTATTCTTGTATATCATAAGTGGCCAATAAATCTACAATATGGCATGAGCCTACCTCATGTCTACTTGCAAGTTCAACAAGGACTTCAATAGCCAGATCAAATGAAGATGGAACCTACATCCACCAGAATAAGAGAATGTCATTAATCTTCTCAAACACGAAGATAACCAATAAGACAATTATCTTTACCTGCAAAGAGTTGAACACAAAATTAAGAAGTGGATGCGTTGGCAATGAGTCTCGAGGAATTTCTGAGAAGCAGCCAGCTCGTACCTGAGTGCAAGAAGCAAAAATAAGGGCGATGATAGAACTACTCAGATATAATATCAAAACATGTAGAAAATCTGAACTTACCCAGCTCAATAAGCAACGGAGAACTTTCCTGTTTCTTTCATGCAGTTGAACACCACCATCGGAAATTTTCTGAGATTGCTCCAGTAGAAACTCAAGAACCATAGGAGTATGTGAGAGAAGCTGCTTTAAAGGCAATTGTGTGAGGAAGTCGACAGACAAGTTGAGAGACAAAAGGGTAAAAATACAAAAACTAGAATAGTTAAAAAATAAGTTTGAAGAAAGAGCCTAAACCTCACGGCTATACTGACTTCTATGGGCTGGACTTACTCTACAATCAGTATTTTGAGTGTCAACGACTTCTTCAGGAAGAACAGTGAGCATCTCCAGCACAGCAACATTACCATCATCCTGGCTCTGCAGAGTCCGAAGACTGTAGAAAAGCTGCTCGATAGGTTTTCCATGCTCAACGGCACAAAGCATAAGGGCAGCAAGTGCAAGGCAGATTTGTGTTAAAAGCTGTCATTAAGATAGCACAATAACTCATCAAAAACACATTTCATTTCCAATTACTCAATGTTATAGCTCAATGACAGCAGCTGTCCAAGCTGTGGAGCACCCATTAGTCCAAAGAAATTTGAAGCACCTGGGGAGGACCTGAACTGAATCTTTTGGCAGCCACGAGAAGAGCATTTAACAAAGCGTCTTTAACTCCTAACTGCAAAGAATGGCCTTCACTTTGGATCTGCATGAGAATGGTGAAGGTCAGCTTGAAGTAAATAAACAGTAAAATTGAATAACCAGAGAACAAAAAAGGTATTTTTGTTCGAAATTCCATAATCCAGGAGCACTCAGATTCAAGCCGAGAAACAGTCCGCCATTTTGCCTTAGGAAGAAGCCAAGAGCTTTTACCTTAGCGAAGCACAGCATTGAAGTATTCAAGGTAACGAAATAGAACAAACCTTTCGTTTGAGAATCTGTGCCGCGAAGAACTCGACTTCTAAATCGGAGACAAAAGGCAGCGGCGGCGTCTGCTGCTGAAGGTGGAGATGATCGGAGGTGAGAATGGAAGTGGCGACCTCCCAAACGGCGTCGGTCTGCTGGAACTGAACGAGCCATTGATTGGCAGCGACGCGGTTGCAGGATTGGGTATCGTGATTCAAGACATGAACCGCCTGGGCTACTTTCATTTGCAGGTCCATTTCTTTTTCTTTATTTAAATTATAATAAAGAGAAAAGAAGAGACGGTCGGTAGCCAATCATAGAGAGCAGAGAAGGACGCCTGTCGAGTGTCGAAGCCCCGCCTTGAGCTGTTAATTGATTGATTGATTCTTGATTTGATCTTGTTATTTTTTCTTGTTTTCCGCTTTCATCAGACGCTCCTCATCTCGTTACAAAACTTCCACGAACCTTTTCCACTTTTTTTTTTTTTTCCTTTCCTTTTCAAGACACCACCAGGAGACGGGTGGCCTTCCCCACTATGGTCACTGGGGAATTCATTGGACGAGTAGTGAGAGTAGATTATAAATTGGTTTTTCTAGTTTTAAAAATTGTTCAATTAGTTCTTGAATTAATATTAATCATGCTTAATCTATATTATTTTATTTTCAAAATATATTTATTCTTTTTTTATATTATTAACTCCTTCGTTTCCTTTTCCTTTTTCTGTTTTTTTTAACAAAATAAATTTATTTTAAAAGGACTAAAAACGGGTGAAGAGGGCTAATTAATTAATTGATTCTTGAAAGTTGAAACTACCAGAACTGTTTAATTCATTTTGCAAAACTACAAAATTCAATTTATAATTTATTCCAAAAGGGAGGAATTTAACCAACCCATGCAAATTGAATATAGTGTTTTTTTTTAATAATAGTACGTTTGTTTTTACATTTAAAAAGTATTTTTAAATTTTTTTAAAAAAATAAATTAATTTTTTTATAATTTTATATCATTTTAATATATTATATTAAAAATAAATTTTAAAAACTCCTTGATAAAAGACAGGGACAGAAGTATAACTCACCTTAAATCAACCTCATCATGGTTCTTAGGGATTATCAATTTTATTTTATTTTATTGAGGTTCACTGCAATAATAATAATAAGACAGTGTTGGATTACATTACAATTATTGTTTTATTATTATACAAAACAATTAGAGATGTGAAGAAAATATTTTCCCCTGCATCATTGTTTACACATGAACAAATCATAATTATGAATTGTTATAATTATTTTTTTTCATTCTTTTTTTTAATTGCACTTTTATAAGCTTGAATCAATGATTAATTAAAATATATTTATTGATGAATAGCAAAATCCAAAAAATAAGACCAAATTAAAAAAGACGCAAGTTATTTTAAACTTGAGGTGAAACATTCACTTTGCTTCTTAAATTTTTAAATTATAAAAACAATTCAATTTTATTCTCAATTTTCAGAGGTTGAATTTTGGTGGTAGAAAAAAAAATTTAATTAACACTTATTTAAATAGCAAAAAAAAATGATTTTGATATCAATAGATTTCTTTTGAATATGAGAGTTTATCATAGGTGTTATTTTCTCTTAACCTTGTCTAATATGGTAAATTTGAACTGAGAAATAATTTTAGTTTCGGGTTTATTATGGGTTTTTAGGCTATTTTTTTGTTATTTAAGGTCATGAATATGTTTTTTCTATAGTGTTTTGGTATTTTTTTTATCAAAATATAGTTGAGAATGGGTTTTTCTTGATCCGAAACATCACAACCCCAACTTTCCATCGACTGGAAGCCACTAAAATCTGGGCAGGACAAGTAACATGTCGTTTTTTTTTAAAAAATCAAGAAGTGAACGATAAATCATTCATTTCATAAAAAAAATATTAAAAATAAAAAGCTCAAGCACTTGGCCTGCTTCAAGCCCACATGTTTGGTTCTTTTTTCCTTAGTTTTATTTATTTTTATTTATTTATTGGTTTTTTTCCAATTGACATTCAAAATTGGATCTTTATTGATTTTTCTTGTTTATTTTCTTTTCCAACTTCACCATTTAATACCTTATTGATTATTAATTAGGTAACACAATTTGTTTCGATTTGATTTTTTTATTTATTTATCACGATCTCAAGCAAATGCTTTTATATTTGGTTGATTTCTAATTTTACAAACATTTATTTTAGATAAAAAAAATATATAAAAAAATAATAAAACTCAATTGAGTTTGTGACTCATTTTATGAGTTTGAATTTGGCTAGTTAACTTCAATTGATTAAAAATCAAAATTTATAATTTATAATTTTTCCAGTTTGTATAAATAGTTATTAATTTATTTAATTAAAAAAATGAACAGACTTTTCAATTTGCTATTAAGATTTTTTATATAAAAAAAAACATGTAAAAATTTTGTCCAATTGAGAAAAAAGGTTATTCGACCCATGACAAATATCAACATTATCTAAAAATTCCAGGAGTGATTCTTACGTAGCTGTAAAATTACTATAAGAATATTTTTCTGGTGTCAAATTAAAATATACTCTAAATAGTGTTGGGGGAATCACTGTTCCCCCACACACATTTTACTTTGGATTACAATAGTAATCCACAGTGATTCCTCCCCACTGTTTTTTTTTCAAAAATTTTTTTTCAAAATTTTTTTTTTTTAACTTTCCTAATTTTTCTTTTTTTCATTTATTTTTTCTTTTGTTTTTTTCAAAATTATTTTTGTTGATTTTACTTTTTAAATATTGACCTGGTTAAAATTTTTGCTTTATAATTTTTTTCTTGAAAATATTATGGATTGCTGCGATGTTTTTCCACATAGTTTTTCTATTTTATTTCTTTATTTTTTAAAATTATATTTTTTAATTTTTTTTAATATGGAGCTGATTAAGAATTTAGTTTTGTAATTTTTTAAAAAAAAACATTGTTTATTGCTACAATGTTTCCTCGCAAGGTTTTTTTTTATGATTTTCTCCGAAATTATCTTTTTTTATTTTATTTTTTAATATTGAGCTGGTTAAAAATTACAGTTATAATATGTGAGGAAAACACTTTAACTTTCCTCGAAAATTACTGTTGGTTGCTACAGTGTTTTTTACCACATGGTTTTTTCTGTTTTTGTTATGTTTTTCCCTAAAATTATCTTTGTCAATTTTATTTTTAAAATATTAAGCTGGTTAAGAATTGTAATTACAAGTAAATACAAGTTTTTCCTCAAAAAATACTATGGATTGATACAGTTTTTTCCTCACATGGTTTTTTCCAGTTTCTTTTGTGTTTTCTTTTTATGTAATATTTTTTTTCAAAATCATTTTCGTCGATTTTATTTTTTAAAATATTGAGTTGGTTCAAATTTAACTTTGTAATAAAGCTTAATCATGTGGGGAAAGTATTGTAGCTTTGCTCATAAAACATTGTGGATTGCTACAGTGTCTCTCCGCATAGTTTTTTTTTGTTATAATTTTTTTCAAATTATCTATTTCAATTTTATTTTTTTAATATTGAGTTGTTTGTGAATTACAATTACAAGTCATTACAAATAAGGCTAAATCATGTGGGAAAGCACTGTAGCTTTCATCACAAAACACTGTGAATTGCTACAGTGTTTCCATCATGATTTTTTTCCTTTTTTGGTGTTTGTTTTGTTATTTTTTTTCTAAAATTATCTCTGTTGACTTTTTTTTTAATATTGAGCTGATTAAGAATTTAGCTTTGTTATTTTTTTCTTTAAAACACTGTGAATTGTTGCAGTGTTTTCCCATGTGATTTTTTTATGATTTTTTCCAAAATTATCTTTGTTGATTTTTTTTTTAATATTGAGTTGGTTAAGAATTATAATTACAATAAAGCTAAATCATATGAAGAAAGCGTTGTAGTTTTTCTCACAAAACACTGTGGATTGCTACAATATTTCTCTAAATAGTTTTTTAGTTTATTTTATTGGGAAAAACGCTATAGTTTTTCTCACAAAACATTGTCAATTGCTGCAATATTTTTTCTCATGGGTTTTTTTTCCTTCCAAAGTTATCTTTGTTGATTTTTTTTAATATTAAGTTGGTAGAGAATTTAGCTTTGTTTTTTTTTTTTGCTTTTTATTAACTGAAAAGCTAAATCATGTGGCGAAAATACTATATCTTTCCTCACAAAACACTGTAGATTGCTACAAATCATTTTGTTCAGTCTCTAAGTTTTTGATCACCAACATAACTTTTTTTTCCGTCATGAAATATTTACTCCATCATACCTTTAATTTCCATTACTTATCTAGCGCTGATTTACAATTATAACACTATTAAATATATTTGTTTTATAAGCCCGCGGCAGCGCGCGGGCAAGTTATCTCATAGTGTTTTAATTAATAATGTTTCACAGCATGCATGCCACCACATGTGTGTGGGTTGTGGGAGGATGTTCAGAGGGTCTCATTTGAGGAGAGAGTTGATTTCTATTTTTCTAGCTGAATATCAACAAATATTAAAAAAAAACTGATTAAATTAAAAAAACAAAATAAAAAAACTGAACTCAAAAAAAAATTAATTGATTAAAAATCCAAAAAAATAATAATTTATTTTTGTTTTAAAAATTTAAAACCGATTAAATTTATCAAAACCAAACCGGTTTAACTAGCATTTAAAAAAACAAAAAAAACAGGTATAAATACAAAATTTTCTTTCAACCCTGAATAACTAACAGCCCCGTCCCCCTGCTCCCTTTGTCTCTCGTCCGTCTCTCATTGTACTCAAGCTCGTCATCCTCTGTCGTCGGTATCTGTCTCTCTATCCAGTCTCGTCTGTCCTGAGAATGTGTAGTTGAATAAGTTATTTAGCACGAGATTCTTTTATTTAATCTCTTGTTGAAACTTGAAACAAAAACGAGCACAAGTTTTACCTCTCCTCACTTATTGTTTAGTCCTTTTCTTTGGATTTACATTCTGATCATGTTTTTGGATAGATGGTTCTTTCTTTCTAATGATTTTTAGTTGCCATTTGAGTTGCATTGAACAGTGATGAAGCCTGTTAGCAAGGACATAAACACAACCCAGTAGCTCCCTGTTAGTCCTCTCCCATTTGCTAGAAGGTGTTTTCTTGATTTCTTCTCCTCCATTGTTTGGTTGCTTAGAGAATGCCTTAAAAAAGAAGAAAAAATAAAACTTTCTTTTGCCTTTTTTTCCTCGAACAATAAATAGGTTACCAATTATTCTTTTCTCTATGTAATCTTGTGTTTTCTACTCATAGATTTTTGTTGTTTTTCTATGTTGGGATAGGTTTTTTCCGTCATCAACTGTAGGCTCCGGAAAAGGTGCTAAAGTAGAACACAATTGTGTGTTTTGGAGACTGGTTCTAGCAAGACTTTGATTACCACCATACTACTGCGCAGTTATGCCTATCTTCTTCGCAAGCCTTCATGTTGCCAAGCATGACAGATTAAGCCCCTTTCTTTTCTGCATGTGTCTATATTATGCCAAGCACAGATAGAATGTTAAAAAAATGAGCCTTTTCTTTTCTTCTCTGGGTATGAACTATTGTTGTAGATTTTTATTGTAAACATGGGTTACTTGAAGAAGCTGAGCAGCTGTTTGATAAAATGACTCTTGAGAGATTTAAGTAGAAAAAAGCAAAGAAAAAAACATAGTTGAGGCATCGTTAAGCCTAGCCAGCCATCAAAGATCTGTCGCACGTCTGGCTATGTTTTTTTGAAGGGTGTCTGCTAAAAAAAAATCATTCGGGCCATCATTGAAAATCAAATTCCAGGTTTTTTAATTCTAAAAATCTATTTTCCGCGTCATTTTTAACTAGAAACAACTTAAAAACACAATAGAGACATGAACTCATTACCAATCCCAAAATACCCTTCAATCACTTGTGTGTAGAGTTACAAAAAAAAAGAAAAAAGGTGATGTTTATTTTTCTGATTCAGCTGCACTTTTAAAAAAATTTATTTTTTAATTAATTATTTTGTGTTTTTTTATTGTTTTAATATGTTAATCTTAAAAATAAATTTAATAAAAAATATTATTTTAATATAATTTCAAACTAAAAACAATTTAAAAAATAATCATCAGCATAGTACCAGTACTATAGATAATATAGCGCGTGTGTTGATAAAAAAGAAATGAAATGGAAAAACCTTCATCTAGCATTTAACATATTACTCTGGTAATAGAGTTCCAAGCCTATTGATTTTAATAATTTTGTCTCAAATACAATGAACTTTCAATAATGTCATCGTCAAACTAATATCCATCCATTGTTAGTAATAATTATATATTTTATCTTGCACTAATTATTTATGTGTTTCCATTAAAAGCATTAAAATGTACTCAAATATCCCAAAAATTATAAATTTAGCACCAAATCATTAAAAACTACGAGCTAGTGTACAGGAAAAAAAAACATATAAATGACTCATAATAATATTTTTAAAAATTAAATACACGCAAAAAAATTAAAAAAAACTTTTATTCAAAGAAGATATGCAAAACTCATGATTCACGTCATGAGATTGAAATAAATTGATAGAAAAGAAATTAAAGATAACCACAAAACTAATGTTTTACTTGAAAAATTATGTAGAATGATGAAATCAGAAAAGAAAATGAGCAAGAAAAAAAGATGTCGAATCGTATTAACTTTCTAAACCTGTGACTTGAATTATTAGATCCGAAGTACTAGAAATGAAAAAACTATGAAGTCCAATTCCTAACAAATCAAACGTCAAATGATGAAACCTTAAAAAAAATCAATTACATAAAATGATACAAAACAAAAAAATTATAATAAAAAAAATAAGGGTGAAAATTGAAATAAAAAATAAATTAGAGGGCAACCAAAATCTTCAATTGGAGGGTTCAATTTAGAAGAAAAATAACTTTAACAAAAAAAAATTAAAAGAACAATGGGAAATTGAAAAAAGTAATACAACGCTAAACTTTGATTGAAAGATAAATATCAGAACTATTAAAATTTTAATAAAAAAACAAAGAAAAAAATAGAAATAGAAATAATAAAAATTGAAATTAAAATACCAAAAAACAAAGAGGACAAATACATACTTTTTCAAGATATGATAAAGAAAAGAAAAGAAAAAAAATAACCACCATCAATAAATCATCCATCATCCGCACACAAGGAGAAAGAGAAAATGACAACACTACCAAGAACAAAGTGAAATGATAAATTTTATGATTGGAAGGTGTCGCATTCATTGTCCAAATGACATAAACATCACCAATTTGCTGGTGCGTAATAACCACATATCATTAATTTTTTTAAATAAAAAATTAATCATTTATAAAAAATCAAAATGCCCTCCGTGAGTTGGTAAATTATCAAACAAAAAAAAAACGTGTGTGAAAAAGACAAATATGCTTCTAAATGAATTTCTTATTTTTCTTGTTTTTTTCTAAAAGCAAAGGTGTCTTTTTTATTATACTATAAGAAATGAGAAAAAAAAACTCTTAGTCAGCATTTTTTTTTTACATTGAGGCAAATAAATTATTTTAATTTTTTTTAGAAAAATGAATATACCTTCCAACAACCATTACTTCTTACATTAAGGGTTGTATTTTTTTTCATTTAAGGGCAAACTAATAATTTCACCACAACAATAATGAAAAACCCTGCGCACTATATATTTTTTCTAATTATTTAAAATGGAAAAATGAGATTGGGTTTTGTGTGAGTGTGTGTGTATATATATATATTAAATTTTAATAAAATAAAATGCGAGCTAACAATATTGCGTTTAATCATAACAGTCGTGGATGGAAGGACTTGTTCATAATAGAATGACGAGTACAAGGTCTACATCACAAAACTTTAATAGACAGGGACCAGTTTGTTTTTTAAAAAAGATTATCATCAAGGCGTTAACCCTTTAAAAACGTGGCTTCTCATTCCTCTCTCTTAATCTGTCCGGAGACGACGACGACGACAACCAACAAGGGAGAAAGGCATATCGACGATGGGTTCCCAGTCATTGCTTGTGCTGTCAGCACCAGCGATGATGATTCCGTCTAAAATTGCAGCATCATCCCTTGCGCCTCCTCGTCCTCGGCCCCTCGGCTTCCCTCGCGCTCTGACCATCACTGATTCTGTGGTTTTCAGAGTCAAGTCCAATTCTGCTCGGAATAAGCTTGCCTCCTCCATACGTTGTGGTATGTGTAACACCCCCCTCGTCTTATTCTCTGTAATTGCTACGATTCTTTTCTTACTGTTATCAAAAGCTGGGTTTTTTTTATTATTATTTTGCAAAAAAATCGATCTAGTCGAAATAGCCTGAGTTTCTTTAAGTTACAAAGGAGATGGCTCGCTTCCTCTCTTCTTGCGTGCCACCATCCAGGCCCATGGCCCTCGTTTCAATGGGCAGTCGTGCCGAGCTATTTTTGGTTAATTAGATACAATTGTTAACTCAATTGATACATTTATGTTATAATGTTGATTAAAATTCAATAAGGAGAAGCTTCTAGGAAAATAATTAATTCACAGTTCTGATAACAGCATTAGTATCATGGGATTTCCTGTTTTTATTTTTATTTTTTAATTTCCCTTTTTCGTTAGTTCTAGCTTTTGTAAGTACGCAAAGAAAAAGAAAGATGCAATGTTAATATTTGAGGACAAATTTGTGCTTGACAGCATTGACTCCTGCGCTGAAGACTACATTGGATAAAGTTGTTACATCACACAAAGTTGTGCTTTTCATGAAGGGAACCAAGGACTTCCCTCAATGTGGATTTTCACAAACTGTGGTGCAAATATTGAAGTCATTAAATGCACCTTTTGAATCAGTTAACATTCTAGAAAATGAATTGCTACGTCAAGGACTGAAGGAATATTCTAGCTGGCCTACGTTTCCTCAACTCTACATAGACGGAGAATTCTTTGGTGGCTGTGATATCACTGTTGGTAAGTTCAATTTTACCGTGGTTCATAAGATGGATACCACTTTGAATGTTAATCTGTAAGTTTTATGTTACTTTAGTTTGCTCTCATCATGCATGGACCTCGAAGAAATAGCATGAGCATGTGCAACACATATTTCCACACGCACTTACATGTGTGAATGCATCTGTGTTGGAATTTTTTTTTCCTGATTCATTGTAGCTCATCTGATGCACTGGCATCTTTATTTATGCACAGAATGTGCCATTTCTGCCTAAGTATGGTGTAAGTCTTATGCAAGCACTATAATGGATATTAGACTTCAGAATCCCGTGTTAAGAAATTCAAACTTTGAGGTTGACCAGAGTGGTAATATGATGACAAGTGGGATATGTTGACATAGTGGCATTTTTACTTGGCTGAGGTTGGAGCCTTGGTGAGCCTTGTTGACAACCACAACCCACCAATTCAACTCTCTCTAAAATATCCCATTGATTTAGGATTAATTTTAGGATATTGCAAGTTCTGAGTGCATATCGCACCTCCACTTGTGTTTTGAATCCTCTTTCTTTCAACTCTCTCTCTGTTCTTTGCAGGTGCCATATCACTGTTTATTCTTGTATTTTCAAATTTCTACCAACTTCAGTAAAACAATGGAACAGGAAAATGAAAAGTTTATGTTGGCTTGCCACATGCTTTGAACTGGCAGTTTTATTTTCTGTTTTGAAAGATTAACTATCATAGTTCTTTTCTGGCAGAAATGTCATTCATGCTTCTCTTGGTACAACTAGAACACACTTTTAACCAGGAAATTGGTAAAAAACAATTATAGAGAGCTTATAATTCTTTTTGAGCACTGTATTTCTTGTCTCTTCATTGGTTTTATGTACCGGATTTAAGAGTATACACATTCAAAACAGAAATCATGGAGTTGTTGTCCAGACCTAGTATGATGTATCGGAACACATGAACGAAAACAAAATTTATTACCCTTTGCATGTGCCTCTGATGGGTTAACCAAGCGCTCAATTGACAAACTGACCTCACACATCATAGAGAAAACCTCATGGAAGTCAAGCTGATTACAGGAGATATTTTTGTTAACTTATGTTTGTTCTTATCAAGTTTCTGATATGAAAGGCATAGTATGCCTACTTGATCCAACTAAACGAAATTTCTTTGCATGGGCTATTGTTCATCTTTAACATTTGGGTTGTTCATTTTGGAAGTGAATGTGTCATTTTTGCAGAGGCATATAAGAGTGGCGAATTGCAGGAACAAGTGGAAAAGGCATTGTGCTCTTGAAATTCTTCCACTTGTGGTAGGTTGTTCATGTCCCTGTCACAATTATTCTTATTTATGATGGAAAAGTTTGTTTGATGGAAACAACCAAATTATTTCCCATGCTTTGAAGTAATTTTGGCTATTATGTAACATGATGCTTGGGGGAGGTAAGATCATCATTTCCCTTATATTTTCCATGATATTGCATTTTCATGATGTTCTACCAAATGTATCATACTAGTGCTCATTATTTCTCAAAACACACAGACGAAGAAAATAATGATCAGTTTGCATTTGAAATACAATTATGCAGAACATTGGAATTTTGGCAACAAGTGGCATTTGGAATCACAATATCGAATATACCTTTTCCTGTTTATGCTAAAGATCAGGTGGTAAAAAATGGCGAGGGCTTGCTGGATTGGGTAGAGTTGAGATCCCATTTCAAAAAAAAAAAAAGAAAGAAAAAAATCGTTGAAATTTCGGTGTAAACGCAGCGCCAAATATGGACTTAAGATCAGAGACTTGGTGCACAATCATCCAATTGGTCACATTTTTTTTTTTTTATATTAACAAAGCATATCCCTTCAACATCCTGTTACCAGTTTATCATATGTCACAGTCCGTATCAGTTAATCAATAAAAAAAACTAATGAAAAAGGGGCACCCCCAATAAGCTAGATGCTTTATTCATTGTACTTCCTGTTTTTTACAGTGAAATTCAGCTGCTGCTACTTGCAACTTGAAGCCATGCAGGGTGTCAAATCTAACTCTGAAAATGCTGGTCACTAATGTGTCTGGAAGAAGGGTCTTTCTCTAATTAGATCAGAACTAATGATCGTTATGTATTTTATGCCTGCAAGCATAGCAGATTAACGTATACAAGATTTGCGTATAGAAGAAACACTTTCTTTGCTTTTGCTTTCATGAACACTTTTAATTGCTAGACATCATTTATCACGCCTTGTTAGTCATTGAGTTCACGACACAACAGGTTAAACTAAGCTACATGCGTGATGGTGCGAAGGTCTGTATTGACTCCTTTAAGGTAGTCCCAGGTGATGAGATCTTCTGTCCGCTTCCTGATTGCTTTCATGTGAGGCTTAAGAATTCAACTCAACAGCTGAACACTCTCCGAGACTAAAAATTGTTGATAACATGGATTGATATTCCAGCAAACACTTGTAATGTAAGAGGTTTAAAGTATTTTGTTATGTTCTTTTGGTCATCAACATTTTTTATGGGATAATTATCATGTGGAAGGTAAAACGAGAAAAAAATCGAATTGGAAGAAGAACCAATTTGTGTTTTAACAGTTTTGGTCTTCAATCCTATAGATTCAAATTACCCTTTCTGCAAATTGAAAGAACCAGTTTGTGTTGTACCAATCTTGTCATCTGTGGTAATCACTTATGGTTTGAGAGTTGGAATGATCCTATTGACTATGGTGAAATATACTGAAAACAATTTTAGATCATGTAGTTTGAAGATAAATTAAGCTTGTGTATGCAAAAATCCCACTTTTCATTGCTTCTTCATAGACTTCAATCCGGAATTTGTTGCACAATTATTGTCAAGTTAAATACCCATCAGAATGCATGATCAGGAGGCGAGGAACGCTTACATACGTTCTTCAACAGCATGGCCATAGGAGCGAACATGCTCTGGCACAGGCTATTGTTTCTAAACTATTATGGAAGGCCTTCGCATTCTATAGCGAGGAAGGTACTAGTAAAATTTCGCCTCTCTGTAAAAATATACCAGAGAAAAGGGATTGCAAATCCAGGCAGGAAGGTGGCTGTAATATTTTACCTTTTTTTAAATAAAAAAATATCCTTGAAGAAAAAGGGCTTTTGAATTCAGGTCAGGTTATACCCTTTCAGATTTACAGTGATTGGTGGATCATGCTTTTGATAGGATTATATTTGAGGATATGAATGGTTTTGCATTAGGTACTGCGATGCGTCACAGAATTATTTTATTGGTTTATTCTTTGGCCTTGAATTATATTTTCTATGACGACGGCAACAGCGATAACTGTTGCAGAAAACGAGATAAATACTTTAATTTTATTTTCAGCTCTACTGTCACAGAAAACGAGATAAAGAACAAGAATTTTTTGTGGACGTGAAATTTAAAAATTCTTCACATCTCGGCTTTCATCATTTACATCAACTTTGTACGCTCTTAGGGTTAGCCTATCAGGGCTTGATTATCCGTAGAATTTTTTATTTCCCCTGTAGTTTTCAGGTTCTCATCTGTGTATTTGTTTATTCTTCCTAACACCGTTTCTTTTTTTGGGAAGTTTGAGGCTAAGGATCACCAGCGCCTTCAAGCTTCTTTTGCAACTACTCTCAAGGCCTACATGACAGCTCTAAAGAAGATGGAGAGGAAGGACAGGGAAAAGGCAGCAGAGGGTGATAAGAAGGAAGGGGGTTTAAAGAAGTCCAAGAAGGCTTAAACTTCTTTTCCCATGATTTCCTGCAACTACACCTTCCATACCATTAACTACTCTTCAACACAAAGATGCTTGGATTTATTTCTGAAAATACAGGAATATCATCTTGTTGGTTACCAAAGCACATACATCCAACATAAACTATAAATTTAATTTTTTTTTGGAAGTTCCGATAATTATTTTAGACACATCTAGAGTTGTTTAAAATTTATCTGAAAATTACTAAGAATACTTTATAATTTTCTATGCAAAATATTTTTTTCCAAGAATTTTATCTTATCTAGATTCATTAATAAAATATTTATTAAATATTAAAAATAATTAAATCTTTTTTAATAAGTTAAATATATCTATATAAACAAAGCTAACGTCAGAGACTCACAACCAACTGATTGGTCTCTGGAGAAATTATAGACAATTGAATGCAGATTTTTTGAACGCTATTTTCTATACTCCATTTCACTCCATTCATTATTTCTGATTGATGTAGATATTGAATATTTGCAATTTCTTGTATTTGTGCTCAAAATATGCTGATGTCTTTTTAAGCTGTTTTAACGCACACCTGAGATTATTCAAGACTGATGTGGGATGGATAAAAAATCGGAAAATCTGACATTATGACCTATACAACCAAAAATAATTTACCTCTTCTGTTAGTAATTTACATTCAGTAAAGACATGAGACGTGAAGGGACCAAGGAATCTACTACCATCATGATCTTTCAGCTGTCGCAATGTGTCCCATATTTTTTGCAAGATTATCTATGTAGTTCGTATTCCACCAAGATCTCTCGTGACTGTCCTGCTTGGTATTGCTTCTTATGTCATCTGTAATCCTTCTTTCTGCCCGACCTTCAGATTCTTGTCCATCATGCGGACCGGGGGCCTCAGTCAGGAAGTGTTGCCAGAAAAGATCATTTGCTCCATTCACCACAGTAGGACTTTTCATCTCTAATGCTGGTGCTTTTATGACTTCAGATGCTGGAGCTCTAGAATGCTTGCAATTTGCCTGTAACTGTGAAGATTCAGGCATCGTATCATCACCGAGATAACTTGGAGTTGTTTGTCTGACAACATTATTGATACATCTAGCCAGCTCAGGTGATGAACGAATATCCCTCGAATGTGGTGAAGATGGAAATGATCTTGGAGACCAAGGCTCGCCATCTGCAGAGGATGAACTTAATTCTCTAACAATGACCATTGAAGGTTGTGATCTGACACCAACATGGCACACTTCTTCACTAAAACTTTCACCAACAGCATAGAGAAAATCTTCCAAGAATTTTAATGATGAATCCAACTTCTCAACCGACTCCGGATGCAGCATTGGAGCAGGCAATCCATCCAGGTTTGCAATTGGAGAACACAAATTCTCATTCTCCTCCTCTTTGTAATCGCCCTGGAAGCAATCAAGTTTCAGTAGCTTTCTCTTTTTGTTATGATATTCTGACTGCTGCATGAGAAGAGAGGCAAACTCTGGTTTTCGCATTAGCTGAGCCAGGAAGGACATCAACTGCTTCTGTCTGCATTCCATACTCTGTAAGCGCTCACCCAGTGAGACAATTTGAAATTCAAATCCCTGCTTCTCTGCCTCATTTCTCTGTAGCTCCAACTCAAGTTTGTTCTTATCATGTTTCAGTCGGTTAATTTCATTCTCATATTCCTGTTTTTCAGTTTCAGCAAGCGGAGAGATAATCCCATGATTCTGCATGGAATGGCTATGAACTGGCTTGCGCCGGTGAATATTCTTTAGAAGATGTCTCTGCCCTCTTATAAATTCTTCGTTACCAAACTCCCACTGATCAGGATCAATCTTCCTAAATCCCTGAAACCACAGATTGCAAGCTTGAGTTTAGTAACGAAAAGAATTCACCAGAAATATGTAAAAATGTTCAACTTGCAGAGCGAATGGATACCCATTCTCGATTAAGCACAGAATGGTGTGCTAGCATGGCTATTTCAAATCAGGCATAATAACTAGAAGGAAAGGAGAAATTAAATGACAAAGAAACCATGTCTCAAAGACTCACTCCAAAGTTATTTTCGTGCACTCCTGCGTTTGTGTCAAGGCTACTTCTGATTTGAAGTGTAAATTAAACCACCGCATCCTCAAATTATTCTATAGCAGAAATGGATATATGAATAAACATGATTTAGATTTATAAAATCCTCAAGATGTCAACAAGTGTTGATGGGAACGAATAAGAATCATTATAACTAAGGAAGTACCATTCAGCTTGCTCAGACACAAGAGAAGGGAGAAAAGGGCAACAACAAAAAAAAGTTTTTCCAGATTAAGGATTATTATTGATTAGCATAGATATAACAAAATTCCAAAATCCATGAAAAGAAGAAGACAAAACAACTCTAGAGACATTAAATTGTGTACTAATAAGATAAAACATGTCCAAAGTGAAGAAATTAACAATAGACTAATCAACTTACATAAGTATTAAGCTGCCTGACAAAGCTGGAGAAGTTATTGTGCTTGAAGTACTTGGGAAGCAAATCCTGAGCAAATTCAGGTGGATTCCACACCACAAAACTGCAACCACTGTGGCTCCATGACACCACCGAGTTAGTCAAGGGATCATCCACCATGTCATATGTTTTGGTTAGAAAAGGCGGTGGTGCATTTGAACTGTTACTCTGTGAACCATCCATAACTATTTTCTTCTTATTCTATTCACTTATCCCCAAATTCAATCAATAAAAACCATCTAGAAATCCCAAATAAGACACAAGATCGACAAGCAAGTTCTACAGGAACTTGACATCCATATGCTGCCGCCCAAGAAGATCTGACAAATTTAGACAAAGAGAGAAGAAACCCACAACAGATTATGAAATCTGGAGATGGATATTGCAGGGCTCAAGATTTTGAGTTGTGATATTGAAAACTAGCAAGGAATTGCCGATGAGAATATGAGCTGTTTTTTTGTGGCAACCAATGAAATTGCGGAACTTGGAGACTAAGCAAGAGAAGAGAAAAAGAAGCAGCAGCAAGTTTTGACCTTTCTAACACCAAATGCCCTCAAAGTTCAAACTTAAGGAAAAAAGAAAAAGAAGGAAGCAAGTTTCTTGCACACGGGAAGAAGCTGCCAGACGCTTCTTGCCAATATCAAGAAAACCCAGAATTAATTTACTGCATGTATTCTCCTCCTGGTTTTACAAGTATATTTTGCCTGCCCATGTCTTGTATATATACACACACAACAACTACATATTTTGTGCTGCCATCTCACCCCATGGAACCAAGAAGAAAATCTTGTCCATAAAGAAAGAGAGAAGTGAGCTTTGACTGCCGCCATCTACTTTTTCTTCAACTTTGAAAGTTTCAACAAGCAGGAGGCAGGACCAGTCAAATTATCTTTCTTTTCTCTCGTTAATAATGCATTTTCTATGGGACAAGTCAACATGTCCAAAGCTAATCCACCGTGATTCTCTTATTTATTTATTTATTTATTTTCCTTTCAAAGACTTCCACAAACTCCTCATGGTTCTCCCACCGCATACGACCCCTGCTTCCATCTTTCGGGCTCGTTTGTTAAGACTTTTCGTTGATTCTTCTTCTTTTAATTTGCCTTAAATTGTTTTCTTTCGTGAACAAGTGAGACGTCAGCTAAGATTTGTAAGAAAACTATAAATCTATGCTATTTTAACAAGATTCTAGTCTATCTCTAGAGTTGTTTGGTTTAAAAAATAATTATTCTATTTTTTAATTCAAATTAAATAATAAAAATATTTTTATTTAAAATTAAAAATGTTTTTTTATCTCTCTTCTATTGTGTGTTTTTACTATGATCTTGTTTGTTTTTTCTTTGAGGCACACAAACGTTGTTTCAAAAAAAAAAATTATTATTTTTTTAATATTTTAAATTGTTTTGATATGTTAGTATTAAAAATAAAATTTTAAAATATATTATTTTAATATATTTATATAAAAAAACAACTAACACCGCACAATATTGAAGCACCGGAACACTTCAAGATTTTTGGATGAGTGCTTCGTGTACCAAAAGTCAAATTAAGTTTCAAAATAAGCAAAAATCAACTTAATCAATTCAAATTGAATAGAAAAATCGCTTAAAGAAACAGATATTTCTTCTCTGCTGTGACTCTTTCCGTCACTCTCTCTCTGGACAAGATGAATCTCCATCACAAATGGAAATGGTCATCCCTGAGAGATCTTCGAGACGATCATCACTAGAACACGACCAATGAGAGTTCGCCACATGTACACTTAACGAATGGATGTAAGCTACCAATACAAGCTGGCCTGAAGTACAGGGGCTGGATTGAGAAATTTATTTGATGAGGGACTGCTTTGACAAGTATCTGTAATTTCTAGATCCCAAACTATGACTGGCCTCGAGGAGAACCAGATGGATATTTAATGGCCACTTAAACCCCTGTGGCAAACAGATATTGAAGATATCTTGTTCCCGCTATATAATCCTCCAAGAGAAATGAAAAAATCTACGCTCCTATACCAGAATTCACAGACTGTATCTTCTAAACAAGATATTGAGAAATGGATAGCGAGGCAGTGAGACGGAGAATGAACATGATTGTTGCCCATTTTGCACCCACCATTGCCGATGATATATCCTCACCTGCTCACCTCCTCCCTTTGGTGATTAATTTAAGCAAACAGCTTCCTGAAGCATTTGTATTTTACTATACTGATTACTAGTATGATTTATTCTGTCTTTGTTTTCTTGTCTGATCAGAACTGCAGTGGCAGTTTGAATTCTGTCATCCGAAGGTGCGATAATAGAATGTATTTTGCACGTCAGGGGTCAGCTTCTCAAGCTTGCTTCATGAGAATTCAACAGGTGATAGTTTAATCTATTCCTTTTCTGTTTCTTTTCTCTGTTTAATGATGAGCTGATTTTTCCCAATAAGCTGGTGCTCAAATTGCTGATTTTCTGCAGCTAGCAGGGTAGCTCACTTGTGTTTCTAAAATCTAACTGTGCATGCCAGCAGGGTAGCTCCGAAAAGGGTCTCCAATCCTCTGCTTCTTCTGAAACAGAATGGTCTTGTAATGCTGAAGTTATAAAAGATGAAGCACCATTGTTTTCCAGACCTTCCAAGATGAAGCCGAACTTGCCAAACGTTGAACCAACCCTAACTCCTGCTAAATATTGCCAATCAACCATGTCTGCCCTTCCCAAGTTTGCCAGGCCAAATAGACGCACAATAAACAGGAACGGGCAGCTTCAGTTTGAGAAGAAAATATATTCTTCTGAATCTAATGGTCAGTAGTTCCATTTCAAGCATCCTTATCACAACTACACTATATATTCTTCGGAATCTTGATGTTAAATATTATCTTGTAGCATGGATTCTCATTACACACACACACATGTCCTGCAGGAATTGAGAGGTCACCAAAGATGGATGTTGTAGAATCTGGAGTTAATTATGTCTTGAAAATAGAGATTCCAGGTGCTAACGTCAGTGACATTAGAGTGGAGATTCATGGCCAAAAGTAAGTGATGGGATTTGCTTCGCATTCCTAAATCTCATCTCATCCTGCTTTAGTCACTAAATTCCCTCGCAAGGCAATCAGTTGTTAAATTGGTATCCACCATTTGACCTGGTAAGATTTTCTGGTATTTTTTCTCTTGCAGCTTGAAAGTATCGGGCAAACGCTCCACTCAGTGCTGTAAAATGGCATCTGGGGGTTGCTCAAGTGACTCCATCTTAAGATATCACAAGAGGGAGATTGTAGAAGGGCCATACGAGATTGTGTGGCAACTTCCCCTCGATGGGAACAAGGACTCTGTCTCAGCTGAGTTTCTGTAAGTTATGGCTTTAACTTGTTTCATTGCATGGTTAATGAGAGAGTACACATTCATTTGTTCTGGTAGTGTTTCTCTATGAATCTGTTGGTAGCAATTGCTTATTTCTCAGAATACAATCTTGGCATCTGTTCGTTTTTCAAGCTGATGAAAAAGCAGAGTTCAATCCTCGTAGGAGAAGAAAGGATCTGAAACTTGCAAATCTAGAATTTATGGTGCATTTTAATGTCTTATCATGCATGAATTAATTTGTATAATACTGACTTGGATGTGTTTTCATGGCGCAGTAACGGATTATTGCAAGTAACTGTTCCAAAAATGTGAGAATCAGCTGGGGACTTCATGAGCAAGAAGCACATTGCAATGTACCCTATCAAAGTAGAATTAAATTGGTTATATATTTACAATAAGCTTATAAAAAAACATTTAATTACGATAAATTAATAATTATTAATACTGTGATTGACTCGTATATGTTTTATATTTCTAGAAATTCTGAGTATTTTATGCCGCAAATTTTACAGAATGTTCTACTCTTGCATATATTATTATTATTAGACTTGGCTCAGGATATGACCCTTCCAAGGCTGGGATTTCTAGTCGGCTAGCTGGATAAATCTCAAAACAATGTTTTTAAAAGATATTATTATTAAATGATATCATTTTAAAAAAATTAAAAAAAATTTATGTTGTTTTGAATAAATTTTTCTTAAAATATACATGGAATTCTCGTAATCGGGTTAATATTCACCTAATTTGAGAGAAAATATTTGAGTTGATTAATCATTAATTCAATCTATATATATGGTGCAATATTTAAGTAGTGTTAGATATTGTAGTAATAATTGCTTTTTAAAATAATTTTTATTTAAAAATATATTAAAATAATATTTTTATAGAATGTTCTACTCTTGCATATATTATTATTATTAGACTTGGTTCAGGATATGACCCTTCCAAGGCTGGGATTTCTAGTCGGCTAGCTGGATAAATCTCAAAACAATGTTTTTTCAAAGATATTATTATTAAATGATATCATTTTAGAAAAATAAAAAAATTTATGTTGTTTTGAATAAATTTTTCTTAAAAAATACATGGAGTTCTCGTAATCGGGTCAATATTCACCTAATTTGAGAGAAAATATACGAGTTGATTAATCATTAATTCAATCTATATATATGGTGCAATATTTAAGTAGTGTTAGATATTGAAATAATAATTACTTTTTAAAATAATTTTTATTTAAAAATATATTAAAATAATATTTTTACAGAATGTTCTACTCTTGCATATATTATTATTATTAGACTTGGCTCAGGATATGACCCTTCCAATGTTGGGATTTCTAGTCGGCTAGCTGGATAAATCTCAAAACAATGTTTTTAAAAGATATTATTATTAAATGATATCATTTAAAAAAAATTTATGTTCTTTTGAATAAATTTTTCTTAAAAAATACATGGAGTTCTCATAATCGGGTTAATATTCACGAGAGAAAATATTCGAGTTGATTAATCATTAATTCAATTTATATATGGTGCAATATTTAAGTAGTATTAGATATTGTAGTAATAATTGCTTTTTAAAATAATTTTTACTTGAAAATATATTAAAATAATATTTTTTTGTTATTATTTTTTGAAATTTATTTTTGATAGATTAAAATAATTAAAAAATACTAAAAATTTTTAATTTAAAACAAAAAAAAAAAACAATTACAAAAAGACGGTGGCTTGCAAGTAGCTTTTCTAGAAACAGTCACAGAATTTTCCGTGCGATATTTTCCCAAAACAGTTGAAGGGCTTCACCGGCACTCATCCATGTACTTTCTAAATTGTTTTGATTGAGTCCATGCATGCCCTGCCCATGCTAGCTAACCGTTTGATTTTTGAAAAAAATAAAATAAAAATAAAAAAAATTATTGATAAAAGAAAAGAAAAGAATGCAAAACTAAAATTAGATTATATTAGAGATGATGATGACCGTCGATCCAATCATGCAAATTAAAAATGGTTGCTTTGATTTCTTTTCAAAGGTAGGGCATCGAAGGAGCCCGGTGATCATGCATTTAGCTGTTTTGTTTGACTTTAGGTCTAAATTGAAACTCAAAGAATAATATATATTTTTTTTTTTACAGATTGTATGGAATCATTTTTTTTTCTTTTTTTATTTATTTTTAAGAGATAAGACGTTGACACTTAATTGATATTTGGAGTCAAATTTGACACGTCATGGATTACATTAGGACTACATTGGCTGCTCACGTGCTATATCACGAGAATGATAAATTTTCCCAAAAACCAAAAAAAATATTTATATAATGATAATGTTTATAAAGAAGTAAGATAAATTCAAGACTTAGATGGTTGATGTGATTGAGTTTGATAAACTAGATAAATTTAACACTATTATTAAATAAAGACAACAACAGTAAATAAACTAAATTAAAAAAAAAACTGGCAATAATTAAATCAAAAAATAAATGTTTGTGAATATTATGAAAAAAATATACTTCCAATATTCTTCAAAGGTATTTATAATCTTATTTGATAAAAAAAATAAAATTAAAACGCGATAACTCGTATAAAACAATTTGAAAAGAAATTTCAGGATTTGATCGTAAGACTAAGATAAACTCGTAGAAAGAAAATTAAAAAAAACTACGAAGCTCAATTCTTAAACAATCTAATGTTGAAGGACGAAATTAAAAAAAAAAAACAATGAAAAAAAAAACCGAGTCAACCTACGTTAACATGTCAAACCCTTAACCAGTGACATGAGATTGAGATAACCCGATAGAAAAAAATTGAAAAAAATCATGAAAGTCAATCCTCAACCAAGCTAATATTGAAAGATGAAATTGAAAAAGAAATCAATTTAAAAAAAGAACCTAAAAAGGACCAAAATCAACTTGGGTTAATTTTCAAAACCCACGACTCGGGTCATGAGGCCGAAACTAACCCCATATAAGGAAAATTGAAATTCTCAATCACGTAGCTATATTCCCAATCAACCAAATAATAAATGATAAAATTAAAAAAAATCAATTAAAAAATCATCTAAATCAAAACAAATAGAAATTAAAAAAATAATGATCAAATTTGATATTAAAATAAAATGAAGTCAAACGTTGAGGGATGAAATTGAAAAATAATCAATTAACAAAATGATAAAAAAAAAGTAGCAACCAAAAGAATAAGAACCAAATTTTATATAAAAATTAAATGAAACCAACTATCGAGGGAAAAAATTTTAAAAAAATCAATTCAAAATAAAACAAATAGCAATAAAAAGAATGATAACCAAATTTGATACAATAAATAAAATGACAAGACATCTTTAATTTTTGCATGCCAACATGAATCATGATGAGAAGAGAGAGAAAAAAAAGGAATGGAAGGAAAAAAGGTCATCAGAGCCTCTTCATTGTGCCTTCACCTCGAACCACCTAAAAGAGCATGACATATCGCTTCCAACACCATCATGGAAGTTGATGTTTGGCCATTAGGAAAAGTCATATGTGTCGCTAGAATGCGATGAGCTTCCCCCACTTGTTGTAGGGTGTTTTGCACATGCTAACTAATTTACCTTGCCCCTTTATACAGTCCCTATATTTGTTTTAGTTTCGATTTTGATCACTTAAAACTTAATTATTCTACATCAATTGGATTTTATTTTATTTTGCAAAATTGAGTATCAACCATGCACTAGAAATTTTCCTCGATATTGCAAGATTCTTGTATCAAGGCAATCAAAAACAAATTTCAAAGTCAAATACCAAATAAAGGCAATGTGAAGGGATCAAATTTGAAAAAAATAATTGAGGGGTTAAAATTAAAAAAGAGACATGAACTTCCCTCTGATTATGCAAATCAGTCCTTGATGCTAGCAAAAAAATAAGGAACTGAGCATTTCTTTGAACTTCAAATTCAGTTCTCAAAGCTCTAATTATTTCAAGTTAATGAAATTGAATTTTGTTTCACCAAACCGAGAATTAATTAAGCAATGGAAGATTTCCTCAACACCTCGAGATCACAATAACATGTATGAAAAATAAATCACCAAGACCAATTACAATTAAAATAATTTTAAACGACTAAATAAAAAGGCAAATCAATTGAGGGACCAAAGAGTAAAAAATCACAATGACCAAAAAAAAAAAACATTGTTTGAATAAAACTTCCCCTCATAGTCGATACTAAAAGATTGAGAAGGCTTAGTTTATATATATATATATATATATATATATATATATATATATATATATATATATATATATATATAATAATAATTAGGTGAGTTAAATTTAAGAGATCTATGAATTAGACTGAGACAAGGCTCAAGGCACTTGGAGATCTAAAAACCATTTCTAAGTAACCTAGGGGTTGAGCCAAAAAAAAAAAACAGATTCATAAGACCAAAAGTTAACCTTGGTCTAGTTTTGAGAAGCTCGAAGTTTAAGCCAAGACTAAATGTGTGTTTAAGAATGTAGTGCATAATGGTTTTTAAAAGTTCTTTTCAATTGAAAATGAATAAAAATAATATTTGTTTTTCAGAATTTTTTATTTTTGATATCAGCATATCAAAATCATAAAAAAATCACCTAAAAGACATTAATTTGATGCATTTTCAGATGAAAAATAGTTCAAAACGCATTTTGAAAAATAAGTTGGACCATAAAAACAAACACTCCCTTATTTTCCGTTTGGGATTGTGGCCAACTACATGTTTACCCATAGTCCCAAATGGGTTGTAAGTTCATGGCACGTTATTGTTGGGCTAGGATTAATTCGGGTTGGTTTGCTTTGGATTTGGGCTTGGGGTCTAATAGTTTACTTGGGATCAGGTTCGTGTGCGTGTGGAGTTAAACCAAGATTAAGTCCTCGTAGGTCAGGGTAAGGTCGCATCCATGAGGCAAAGAGTTGGCCTGATGGATATGAGACTGGTTATTGAAGGATTTCACGTGCACGGGCTCAATCATGTGTTTTTGTTGTTGCCAACTATAACATTTTGGCTTAAATGGGGGGTATTTTGTTTTTGACAAATTAGCATAGTAAAGCTAAAAAAATTAGCAAAATAACATCATTTCAAAAAAATTTGATAAAATAACACATTTTCACTTTGTCATGCTTCAGAAGCGCGACAAGGTGAAAGTCCAATCATCTGGCTCAACCAGTCTGCTCACCAACTGGCCAGCTCAACAATATTCACACAATAGTTGTCCTATGTTTTTTAATGTCAATGATATAGTCAAGCTTGTGATAACGGGTGATTATAAGTAGTCAAATGTGGTTCTGTCATAACTAAATGAGGATCTGCCCCAAATAGATTACGTGGATGACCTAGCAGATATATTTACGGACCAGTGGAACAGGTTTGGGTCCAAGAAGAGGTCTGGTTGTGCTAGACTAGAATAACGGATCAAAAGGATCATCACTTTTGATCCAACCGTTGGATAGCTCTTAAATTTTTACGGGAGTTTTCAGAGGTTGTTTTTTCTATACTAGCTGTTGTGTTGCTACGCGGACCGTCAAATCTTTAGATATTAGAAATCTCGTTGAGGCCCCCGGTTTTGGCAGTTTGATATTTTCCTTGTTATTTTCGAAACCAGTCGACTGGTTTCACTAACATTATGAACTAATAGACCGGTTAAGCCAGATGATAGCACACTTTCACATTGTCGCGCTTCAGAATTGCAACATTTACTAAATGTCACTATTTTGAAGTGTGAAAACTATCTTCCAACACTTAGGAATAGCAACATTTAATAAATGTCTCGCTTTTGAAGCACAATGAGGTGAAAGTGTGCTATTTCACCGAATCGTTTTTAAACGGTGTTACTCCATCAGTATTTTTACGTTTACGGTGCTAATTTCCCAATTTATCCTAAACATAGTGCCTAAATAAGGCAATGAATAAAATAAAATAAAATAAAATAAAATAAAGAATTGATGGGATAGAGTTTATATTGCCTAAAAACCTAAATGGTATCGGTGTTCTACTGCAGTATAATCCACAGTAAAATATATTTTGAGCTACAATAAAATTACCTTTATGCCTTTTGGTCCAAAAACATTAAGCCTCTTAGGTAGGGGTGTTAATATCTTTTTCTTTTCACTGTAAAAATATTATTTTACCTCTAAAATCAATTAAAAATATAGAACTTTTAACCAAGGATTTTCTTGACTCTGTATCAACTTCTTAACAGTAAAAATATAATTTATCTTAAAGTCAAAAATTATTATGTTGATGGAGAAGGATGTTATGTTACCAGATTTTCAAAAAATGTACTTCCCGCAGGGAAATACAGTTAGATTGCTGGTGCTACTTCTAAATCTATAGCATATACTCGCGGGCTGCGTGATTCAAACATCCTTCGACACATGATTCCTGTCTCCTTTGACCAACTTTGTATTCCTTCAAAGCACTTTTTAGTTGAGGATTAGTTAGATGCGTGTCCTTGGTGCTCTTCTAACTCAATGCAATTCTCATCTTCTTATCCCTTTGATGATCTATATTAATTTTGCTCCTACAAGCAATCCCAGAAGTTGGTCCAAGTCCTAAGACCTTCCAACCATATAACAACAAACTTGAGCATTTTTTAGCATAGGTTCCAGTATTTTAGATAGAGATAAGAGAAGACATATACGAGACATAGACTGTTGTGTAGTGCATGGACTCCTATTGCGAAACCTTAATCTTCGAAGTAAAGAGATAAAGTTGAAGTCATTATCGGCATCATGTCCCTAATCCGAGACACGTTCACTTCATTAACCTTCCAAGTATATATAGCTGTTGGGATATCCTCTGTAGTAATGTTGGAAAAAAGGCAGCAGCAAGCAGTTCATGATTTCCCAGAGCAAGCCAATCGAAATTATGAGAAAGAGACCCGCTACTCAATCATCGCCATCCAAGGAGGAGAAGCAACGGTTCAGCAACTCGATCAGAGCTCTACGTCCCAGGGTTTATATCACCGATACGTCGAAATTCAAGACACTCGTTCAAGAACTAACTGGTAATGGAAAAGGCAGCAGCAGCTGCATCTCTTCCCCACCTGAAGGTAGTTCACCACAAGACATCCAAGAAGCCCCGTTCATCGGCAATGAGGATCAAGAACACGATGACCGTGAAAGTAGCTTGGAGACAATATCGGTTGAAGGATATGTCCATAACTCGTTTGATTTATGCAAAGTATTCCAGACTGATCATCACCAAGAAGTTAGCCAAGTTCATAGTTATAATCAGCAGGCATTTATGGCTGATATTTCAGCATTTGGTGATCATATGTCATTGCCAATGGACCAGCAAGAGGACTTCCTAGCCTATCATGATCTCGAGTCGTGGCTTTCGAGTAGCGAGGAGCCGTGTTCTTCTTCCTATAATGGTTATTATGCTCAAACTCAGCAGCAAGTCAACATATACGATTATACTAGCTATCTGGGATAATACTAGTTATAATTAAGGCTTGCTTTTAGCCCTAGAATTACACAAATTATTATTAATTAAGCAGCTTAATCCATGGCTGATTCGTTTGGTTCAGATAACCCATTTGTAGAATTTTTTATAAAAGAATATTTTGTATCAAGGGAATCCCCATTGCAATAAAAGTTTGTTAAAAATATCTCTTAATTATTAATTTATGGTGAGTGGGAAATGATCATCTCCTAGCTTTAATTATGATTCCCACTATTGTTTTTTTCTTGATATTTCATCTAATGCTATATATATATATATATATATATATATATTACTATTTATTGTAATAGTAAAATAATGTTTATAATCTTGGCAAAAAAAATTATTCGCATTTGAACAAGAGTATTTTTATCTTTTTTCGCAGTATTATATATTTTAATAAACAATAAAATAATCAAAATACTCCTAAAAAACCTAACCCCATGGGGCATGAATGTTTTGGTCTTTTTTATTTTTTTAATATACTAATAAAATTAAAAATATTACCTTGGGGTCAAAAAAATTTAGCCATTCTAAGGTTTTGATGACTTTTTACCTTTTTATTTTATAATAATAATAATAATAAAAGGTAGTGATAGTAACTTGAAATAATAATACAAGTAAAAGGTTTATGTTTATCAGCATGAAGAAGAAGAAAAACAATTATGATTGAAAGAGATCTCACAACATCGAAAAACCTACATCAATGATTGACAATCATTAAATTGAAAACAATACCTTGTAAAATTGGTAAATGTGAAGAAAATAATTAGAGTGATTGGTTTTTTAATTGATGCATAAAAAACTACATTTCATCAATAATAGTGCTTTTTCCATGTTTATAGAACTGTGCTCTTTTTTGTTATTTATTTGTTCATAAGAATTAGTTTAAAAAATTGAATATAACCATTGTTGAACAATACTAAGCTTAATTTCAATAATTTAAATCTGAGCATGCCAAAAATTACTACCAGATGGTTAAATAAGTGAAATATTACCAACCCATTATGTCCTACAAAAAATCCATATCCATTTACTTGCCAATTCTGTACAATGAATGGCAAATCCTACTAATGATCTCAAGTCTCACATCCTTTTTTTTCTTCATCTAGCTGGGAGTGGGATTTATTTTTTTTAATAAAGAGATTATTATTTGCTTTTCAACCGGTGATGAAATACAACTGGCCAAAGTTTTCTTACAAATACATATGCAAGTGTTCTAGACAAAAACCATTGTTCAAGACTTTCTATGAGAGAACTACCCACCCAACTACTTTGTACCAGATTGAGCATCGTCCCGTTCCATATCAGAAACTGCTTACAGATATCCAGATAGATCTTCCTGGTTCTCCAAATCCCAAACAACTACTTTACCATCCAATCCTGCATAGTAAGAAAAATGCACAGATGGAAGACAAGCCTAAGAATTAGGACAAAACAACAAGACTTTTTATGTATATATGATCTAATTAAATGAGATCTGAACAACAAATTGCCCGTATCGCGTACCTGAAGTGCTGAAGCGTGTTTTTCTAGAACTCCCTGATTCTGTAAGAGACATAATACAACTACAGTTCCAGAACACACAGTTAAGTGCTGCTCCACAAAATTCAGAGATGATCAGAGGTCAACAGAAGCCCGCCTCAATGTTTGCTTTTGCACTCCACATAGCAGTCATTTATCATGCAAATGCGGATGGAGTGGAGAAGCAACAGTTGAAGTGGACGAGGGAGACCCCAACAGGAAATTTAAAAAATATGGAGGAACAATTAAACTAACAAATAATTGTAAGAAACTTAGTAGTATAGTTGAGAGGTAATTGCATACCTTATGCAATTCTCGTGAATGCCTCCACGTGACCTTGAAGGTTCAATGCCATCATTGCTCGCTCCATACTTTGATTGGCCATAAAATTTTCCAAATGCTTCAGAAAACTGCCAAAGAGAGTGGAAAAGCCAGTCTGCTGTTAGAAAGTTTTATTGACCATGTGTAAAGCCCGAAGACAATTACAAAAATAGGAAAACAGCACCTGATATTCTATAAATGTACTTCCACTTTATTGATCTAATGTAACACCTGCTTCTACCAAGTAACTGTACGAATACGCTTAAGGCATATAACATATAAAAACCAGTTGTAAGGAGGACCAAGAAGTTTGAAATGTGGCCGAAATGGCCAGGACAGAAATAAAAAAAAGTCGAGATCCTAAAAAAATTGGAATATTGAATTTTCACTTCATCAGGCTGACTGCCTTGTGACACATCTCTGAGCAATCCATTTTCGCATCTTGCTAGTTTGCAAAAAAGCAGTAGCTAATGTGTTTATGAGCAACTCAAACTAAAGTATATAATAACTTCAGAAGTGGCATATTGAAGTCCTGTACATGTCTTGAAACCATATGGTAATCTATCACAGCTCCATCCAGTTGTAAAATGGGAAAATCTGGTGTAAACCAATAAAACTGAGATATCATGCGACAGAAACATAATTGGCAAAAATTGTTGCCACGTCTGTACCTGTGAACTGTATCTTGAACCTGAAAGTGTTGATTTTCTTTCACCAAGGAACCTGATAAAGCTCCTGTTAACCAAAGAAATCTCATCATTAGTTTCAGTGGGAGATAAATGTATCAATAAAAAAAAGTTTACTTGAGGCTGCCTGACATCTCTAATGAGTAATGAAAATTGGCTACAAATCTAAGCCCACCAAGACAATCACGATTGGCTTGTACTTCTTTTTCTTGTTAAATACATACCATATTCCTCTTTCATCTGCTGCAAAAACCATAGGGTTGCAGTCGAATCCCACTCCTATGACCATTTTCTCAGAAACAAATAAGACCTGAAAATAAGCAGCACATTGATCCACAATTTTCAGGTGACTAAAATCACAAGTATTATGAAGAAAATAACTTGAATCACACATATATAACAAGAGTGGATGCTGACCCACATCACGGAGAGGTAAATCGCGAAATGCAACATTCTGGGCCAATGGAGATGGACCAACATCATCAACAAAATAAATCATGGAATTATGTCCTGTAACAGTACAGATGGCAGATACATAAGGAATAACCAACTTCAATAGTTTCCAACAAATGAACACCCTGAAATTTATTAATTGAGTTAAAGCAATGTCTTGATTTCAGGCAATGGTGGGTTTCAGAGCCAAATACAAATGCATTGTTAATTTGTTATTCAAATTTGATCAAGAGCTTGTGCCAAATAAGAGATAAATCCATCCAATGAATAGAGTGCAAACGAATAAGCCAAACTTCATGGAATGTATGTCATGCAAAAATTTAATCTTTGAAGATGACAGAAAAGTGAATTTCTGACCTACGTAAGCCAAGGTATTGCCACTAGGCGACCACTTCACACCAAATGCCCAGGAAAACGAGAGATCAAGCTGAACAATTTGCTGATTCAACAGAAAATGAAAAGGGATTAAAGCTCTTAAAATGGACTTTGGGATGAGAAACAAGCCTCTAGTTCCCAAACCATCATAAACTACGAGCCCCATAATATATTCCTAGCCTTTACAAAAATTGTTCCCATAATATCAACTCCATGTGATGCAGTGCGAGAAGAATATGCTTCATGAATTTATTTTCTATCTTACAAATATTGTGATTAGATTCCAAATTTAATTTTTTTACGCTATTTAGAAAACTAGCTCATTAATATTAAATAGGAGAATCTGCTTATTTCCTATGTTAGTTAGGGCTCCTTTAAGGCATATATAAGCAACGTTGCTGCCAGTAGATTTGTCACTGCAAGTCTATTACAATTCTGTGACAAGAAAAAATTGCGAAGCGAGCAACAGCCTGTTTACTGCAGTTATCATAGTGTCTTTGGAAATTGGGATGATGATTTAGAAAAAAATTTCATAAGCAAAGGAAGAAAGTCAAATTCAAATCATTGTGCTGAAAACATCTTGTGCTTGGATCAGTTTTGTTTGTATGAACTCTCTACTTGTCCTTGTGAGCTATGCATATGTATCTAAAGCATAGATTCACATGATAATGTTACACTAGTTTTTGTGAATTCAAAGGGTTGCCTGGTGAATTTTATGATACTCATTTTCATTTCTACCTTTGTCATTGTATTCCTACCTTCTCCTACACCACCATTTCTCCTTATTAACGATTCCTTAGAATTTTAGACCACTTCAAGATCAACTTTAATCCTCAACCAAATTAACTATACCACCTCCATCATAAATCAAAATCATTTAGCCCTCATGTGATGATATTAGAAAAACCTGCTTTTAAAATTAAGGGTTGTCTTGTTTTGGCAGTGGAAGTGTAAAACCCAAAAGAAACACTTTTATCCAAAGTTCAAAGAAAAAGATATGATAGTTCAAAACTATTGCTTGCAAATTTCCCAAAAGATTGTATTGAAAACCAAAATTCCATGACAAAGTAAAATGATAAGAAATCAAACCTCTCCAAATTTTGAATCTGAGACAGAGCCTGCTTTGGAATCCCTGGATCATTGGCATATAGGAAACACAGACAATGAAGGGCTTAGATCCATAAAGGGCAATAGTTCCGGAAACGAGTGTTCGCTAAGGTGCTATATAAGTTAAGCATACCTTGTATCAACACCTTTAATAAAAGTGGAAAACACTCGACATTTTCCATCTGTAGATGTCGTCGCAAGAAGAATCTGTTAAATATTTAAAAAAAACATATTAAACACAATGCATAACTTTATGGACATATATTATAAAAGTATCTATTAGGCAACTAATGTATCAGAAATAATAACAACAATTATTCAGCAACTAACAGACACATTGTTAGCATGACAAAGATCAGTATCATAGTTTAATAGCACAATTTGTCCCTGTGCCCTTTATTTTTTAAGGATTTCATCCTGTACTAAAATTTAAGTCAGTTAATGTTTTTTGTCCTACAATAAAAGTGGCACATGCCACATGCCTGGACAAGTAACCATGAAAAGTGACAAGTCACCTAGAAAATTTAATATAGCTATTTTTAATTCTTTCTTTTCCTTAGTATTGTATATTTAGATTACTGTCCCACGCACCCACAATTACAAGTATGATGATAGTAGAGGAAAGGGGGGTGGAAGAAAAAAAATAACTCGAAAAAAAATCATTAGCCTAACTTCCCCTCCTTAATAATCCAAACAAATGGAAGAAAATCATTTTGCTTCCCTTTACTGAATTCCTCTTCCAAACCTCCCCTCCAAGTTTCTCAAACATACTGTATGAAAAAATCTCACTATCGATTTAATTAAATTAGTGTGCATGTTATAGTATACTCCAATTAAGAAGGGTTTGACTCATCCTCTCAATGAAATTGAATAATCCATTAAATGCACACAACTTCTCTAAAATTATGAAAAAAAAAACATGGGATAGAAACACATACATTATTAGGATGCCAGGCAACACTTGTCACCGAGGAATCATGTCTTTTCCTGATAAGTTTACTGACCCACCTGTTAAAAGGGAAACATAGATCAAAATAAGAACAGAAAAAATTGCATGCAGTATTCAACATTAAAGCAATTGCATAGGAGAGGAAGTATGGAGTTTGATCAATGATCTAAACAGGGTCGTTGAAGTCAGGCTACACATACACTTTCCCTGATTGAGGTCAATAAACATCAATATGATAAGGCTTGATCCCATGATAAATTTGAACATAGTAAGGAAATTCTGGCTTTTTATTTTCTTCTTTTTTTATGCGCAAGATTTTATCTTAGTATGAAGGCCTCTAATATGACTGATACACTCAGGCCACTAGCGTGGTCCATGCATAGGCCATTTTGCTAGCCATAACTAATAGAATTCCTAAGTAAAACAAACTCCTAAATAATTTAAGTTTAGCAAAAAAAAAAAAAAACACTAGAATATGCATGAATTAAAAATCTAAATAAGGTAAATCAGAAACTTCTTCTCTTTGGCTGCTTCACATCTTAGGCCTAAAAATAGTAAGGTGTTGAGACCACAGTCATGCCAAAATGTCGCTGATGTAGAAATTTGCAAGCATAAGCAATTAGCATGGACAAGGTTGCATCAAATTAATAAGTATAAGCTCCAATCTATACTAAACAGAAATACATATTAATATAAAATACTTCCTGGTTCAGCAGAATTCAAATCAATATCAAGCGTAAGGATAGATGGAGAATATGAACTAAGTGCTTAAGAAGCTCCAAATTATGGGGCAAGTACCAGTTGTTGTCTTGCTCATAGTAGCATATACAAACAGTTTTAGCCCCACTTCCAACAGCGAACTTGTTCTCTGGAAGTAAAATGGTTCAACAATAATTAAAAAATCAAGATTGAAAACAGAAATAGCCAGAACACAAAAATCATCAATTCCAACAAGGCACATTTTTTTATGGATATGGGAGCTAGTATCAGTAAAATGAGAAGCAAGTATGCCAAGTACGTGACCAATTATCCATACAAATACAAGTGGTCATGAGCAATGCATCCTTCCAAAATGGTTTTAAATCTAAATTACGGCAAGGCCATAATAATTAGATAACATAATGAAGTAAACATGATATCAGTAGCTTTTCTGAATCAAACAAAACCAAGAAGAGAGAGAACAGGTGAAAGTCACAGTTTTTATTTTTGGTGAATACTCAACCCAACAGGTTTTCCACCCACTATTCTAACCAGTTCAATAAAGTTCTTTTTCGCATGTATATACACAAACAAAATATATGTGCATAGAAAACAAATAAATACATCTGTGCATGTTAATACATGATATCAAGTAGTCTAATATTTAAATAAATATATTTGCAGGTAATTTGTAGTTCATGGGTTTTTGGGGTCCTGTACTGGAGTGGATTTCCATGTATCAAAATGGGTGGAAAGGAGCTTTCTCTTCTTTATGATGTCACATCACACTTATCCAAACTACTTCATCTAGAATGCCCCTCCATCAGCTGCCTTTATTCAGCATTCTTGTTGTGGCTATGGATTGACAATGATGTAGCATTTTATACAGGAGGACAGGAAAAGAGAACGAGAGAGTAACTGTGAGGTGCCTTGTAAATCAGAGACAAACGGGGGCTTCGGCCTTGGTTGTTAAGTCCAGAAAAATGTCTTTAGGGGGAAAACAACTGCAGCAATTCTCTTTCAGCTCAATTTCAAGTACTACTATGACTATCTAAACTTCTGTATACAAATACTAATAAACTAAGCAAATCAAATATTGAAATATACTGTAGATAAAAGGAACTAAACAATTCATAAACTATTATTTCATTTAGACCAAAAGGACCTCTTGATTGCTGAAGAACTAACCAACCTCACTTTAAGCTTCATGGAGAAAATTTATCTACATATAATAGAGCTGCTCAATCAGGTTAGCATGCTAAGGCCAGAACCATCAACCATGCAAGCCCTAGAAGTTCATATCATAGTATCCTCTCGTTTTCACTTCTTCCAAGTCATAGAATGGGCAATGGGTGAATATGATTTTGTGAGACCAAGAATAACCTTTTTAATTTCTTTTTTCGCATCTATATTGCTCTATTGCTCAGTTTTTCTTAGAACCTCCATTTTTGTAAAAAATATAAACAATGGGAAAAACAGGGCCTCTATCACTACTCCCAGTTTTAAAACTCCCCTTAATTGGCAGCTCATTTCATATTAAGGCAACGGGTTTTGTTCCTGCCATTCGGAGGTTCGAATCCTTCCATCCCAAAGCATATTTATTCTCTATATCAAAATAAAGATATTTTTTTTAACAACCTTCTATTTATAGCAAGAGCATATCCGATGGAAGCTTTATTTCCTAAAATGTATCCTAATTTTTTGGCCTAATTCTTCTGATGATGATCGATTCAACCTCCGATCAAAGAGATCTGCCTGGTTATATTTATCTCTTCAGCAAGTTTAGTAATGACTACAACAGCCCTATTGTTCCAGTGGAAAGAAGAACCTACACAATACTCATTAAAGTTGTTAGAAGTAAACTCTCAACCACCATCACTTCTGAAAAATGTTATGGGTTTCTCAAAATGCTTGGTTATTAGTGAAAGGTTCCAGAAACATCAAAGACTTAAGATATGGCACGAAGGAAAAACAACCATGTATATCTACTGTAACAATAAAAACAACAACATAAGGTGAACCACATAAAGAAGAAGAGGGATCAATCAACATGAAGAGGCCACAATGGCTTAGTAAAACATATAGGGAGGTTAAACATGCAACAACTGGTGCCAATAAAAAGATATGCCATTTAGGTCAGACAACAAGGAGTAAAATCTAAAAACCATAACTGAAAAACATAGTGCTTTCGTACCTTTTGGGCTCCACTGCACACAAAGTGCAGCGCGGTTTAGCCTGAGTATAACAAGGGTCGGTACCCATTCTGATCCTTCTTGGTTCCAGACATATCTTGAAAGAAAAACGGCACACAATCAACAGGGCAACAGAAATGAAATCATTACAAGGAAAAAGAAAAAACAGTAATGCTAAAATGAGACACTCACGAATTTCGATCATGAGATGCAGTAACAATTTTGTTTGATCTCGCACTCCAATCTATCCCACAAACAATCTGGTCATGCTGCAAGTTAAGAAAAGAAAAATTAAGCTAAAACAATATAATTTCATTGTTTCCGATGAAATGAAAAAAAAAAAAAAAAAAACGAACCTTTTGAAGAACATGGACCTTCTCCCACTTGTCTTGGGACAATCTATATATGTGAACTTCATTGTTGTTTGGACAAAATGCAATCACTGCAAGAGAACCAAGAAAAAAAAGTTACGAGAGAAACTTCTCATGATTATTTAATTTCTCCTGGATTTTCATAGCAATCAAACAGCGTTAAAAAAAAATAGAAATAAATTACTTACTAGATCGATCCGCGCTCCAAGCGTGGCAAGTGATGCACTGAGCGAACTGATGAACTTCAACGGCTGCCATTTACTTTTTCGATTCTCTCTTTGTATTATGTAGAGAAAAAGATTGGGTTGAATAAATTTCAAACAATTGAGAAAGGATCTGAATTGCAATTTTCAGATCCAGCTTTATAGCAGGGAGATCAGAGACGTGGTGGTGTCCTTTGAATCATCCAGTAGTCTTGCCCTGCACTTTGTTTCTTCTTTACTCTTCTTCGTCTTTTGGTAGATTTAATCATTTAAATTTGCCCCCAGCATCCCCAGGTTTATGGGGTGTCTAAATTTCTCCCGGCTGTTTGGTTTGTGTCAGGTAGCTCCCTCAACTTTCATTTCAGCTTCAATTCTCTCCTTCGTCCATTGCAGTAAGATATGTGTAGATTTCAATTTTCTCTCTAAAATTTATTAAAAAATATACTTTCAAACAAAAATAAAGATGAAAAGGGGTTTTTCTTCCTCAAGACAGCCTGCTAATTCTCTCATAATCCAAAAAAAAAATAGTATTCAAACATTAAAAGTTTTTTCATCGATATCATCATCTTTCTTGCCTCTTTTACATGGTTTTGCCTGTAATATCGTATTTATATGCTATCTCCAGCTATCCATTAAATTATATTATCAAATTTTGAAAAGATAAAAACAAAACAAAATTAAAATCACTTACAGATTAGATAATGTTAAGAATTCATATTTGGATATATTTGATACATGTCACGATATAAACTCATTTTTAACAAGGTTTGATGATAATTTGGATTAAAAATCATCATTCTTTCCTTTACTCGACTTAAATTATTTTTCTTTTGCTCGAGTTTGCTTTATCTTATCATCCAAGTTGGGTGATTTGAATAGCTAGGAACTCAATTGATAAGATTTTCAACTAGGGTGTCTTATGCAAAGCAAAACTTTCACAGCCATGACACCCTGAATTCGATTAAATTATCATATTTTTAAATTACACGAATTAAAATATTAAAAATATAAAGTGTGGTAAAAAAAATACTGTAGTTTTTTTACTTTTCATCTTCTCATTAACGATATTCTAAAAGACGTGAGGAATGTCCTGCAGCTTTCCCCACGCCTTTTATTTTCATTGTACTTTTATATATATATAATTATTATTATTATTATATAATTATAACATATACTAAAACTGCTTTTTTTTTTTAATTTTTTCCCCTTTTTGTTTATTTATTTTTTATTTTTTATGCCTTTATAGTTTTTTTTTTTACTTTTTTCTTTTTTTTTTCTTTTAATGAATTTTTTTTTTAATTTAGTTTGTTAATGCTAAATTGTTTTTTATTTAGTTATCGAACTTTCATGACACGGATTCCAAGTTTGACGGATTAACCTGATTTGACGAGTTAACTCGAAATTTATTTATTTTTGCTTTTTTTTCTTTTTAATTAATTTTTTTCCTTTAGTTTAGTTTGTTCATGTTAAATTTCTTTCTATTTAATTATCAGACTTTCATGACACGTATCCCGGGCTTAACAATTTATCCCAATTAATTATGGGTTAACCCATTAATTTTTTTTTCTGTTTAGTTATCAAACTTTCATGGCACGAATCCTAAATTTGACGGGCTAACCTAGTAGTTTACTATTTACTAAGGATTATAACAATATATTTTTTAAAATTTTCATTTTGATTCTTCAATTATTTATTTATACAATTAAGTCTAAATTAGCATCTAATTACATTTTTTTTATGAAGGTTTAAATTAAAAGACAAAGGATAAAGTAAAAAAAATACGGGTAGCATAGGTGATGCTTTAAAATTTGTTTGGAAAATATATTTTAACCCCCCATCCTTTTTATTTACTAGGTGTTAATTTTAGAAAGAATAATTTATGTACCAAACTTCATTTTCATTGTTTTTCAATATTTTATGGGTGGGAGGAGAGAAGGGCTTGTTGGATCCCGACTTAGAAAAAAAAAGTTGTCGTTGCGACGATTTCAGCCATCAAAACAATTAATTTTTGTAGCGGATAGTTTCATGTGACGAGGAGAGTTCAAGTTATGTGTTTTTTTTTCATTAGAAGTGCCTAAAAAACAAATATAATCTCATAAATTTATTTTTTTCGGGTTGATTTTGAGTTTTGAGGCAAGTCTTTTGTGTTTTTGGAGGTTACATATTGGTTTACCAAAGTTCTTAGAGTATTTTTTAAATATTTTAGACCAGAAAATTATAGTTTTGAAACCTGCCCTAACAGGTCGACCCAAGACTGAAATCAGGCCAGGTTTAAAAAAAATCAGCTAAGGATTTGCCCTGAAAAAACTCAGTCGACCCGTGGGGCCGGGACCCAGGTAAACCCATACGAGGCTCGAGTGTTTTTTTAATATATATATATATATATATATATATATATATATATATAAAAGTAAAACATCATTGTTTCATTGAAGAGCCAAATATAGAAAACCTAATATGTCTACTTAAGCCAGTGAGCAAATATAGAAAACCTAATATGTCTACTTAAGCCAGTGAGGCAATTGCATAACCTTTTATTAACATTCAATTTTTTCCACACTCTTTGTGCTACCATTCTTCTCTCTTAACTCCTTTTTTTATTTGATTTCTTAAGCTAATTTGTAACCAGACACTTGAAGAACTTTATTTTTGCAAGTAAACTATTTATATTGTTTTTTATTGGTAAATTCTTCCATGCTGGTTATTTTTTTTTTCTAAACCATTATTCTATCTCGTATCTTTATTCTTTATTAATTGCTTAAGCAAACCAATAACCAGACACTTTAAGAACTTTTTTTTTTTTACTAACCTGGGTCAACCTATTTGACCCGTGACCCGATCATTATACCGGGTCGACCATCAGGACGGGTTAAAAAACTATGCAAAAAATAGATTGAAAATGAATTTTTAAAAGAAAAACTATGCAAAAAATAGATTGAAAATGAATTTTTAAAAGAAAAATCTAACAATTCCTTTTTTGAGTTCACTATAGGGGGGTTAGATTATAGGGATTTCAAATGACGCATCTTCTATTATTTTTTAAGCTAGATTCATCCATTCCATTAACTTACAAAAAAATAAATAAAGGCTCGCGTGCATGGATCTAGCCTTGCAAGCCTGTACAAGGGTCCATTATTTATTTGCCATGCACTTAGTTTAGCTTATCAGACTCAATAGCGCCCGACCTCATTTTTTTTTCTTGATTTTTTATATGTCCTTTTAAAATCATCTTTTAAGTTTGTATTTTACTTACATGTGTTTTTTTTATTTAGCATTTTTAAAAAAAATAATTATTTTTTAATTATATTGAACATGTTTAATTTTTTTAAGGACTAGTACAATTTATACGTGATTTATTTTAAATTTTTTATATACTAAGTTTATTTTTTAAAAAATTATTTATAATATTTCTACTATGTGTAGCATTACATAATAACCTTTTCTTTTTATTTAATTCAATAAATTTTATATGTATCAATTCCTATTACAAAATGATTTTAATAAACAAATTCATCAAACACAAACTAGGTAAATAACCCGTATTGATATATTAAATGTCTTGATCTATATTTTTATCAGTTCTTTCAATTTTATTTTTATTTATCATTAATAACTTTTTTTAAATTTTTTTTTACATGGTGATTATTGATCTATTTAATCTCAACTCTAATTTTTCTAGCTGCTAATTTTATTTTTGAATTATTTTATATATTTTTTTCCGATTTAATCCTTCAACGTTTTATTTTCTAGAGACTGGCTTCCTGATTTTTTCATGTATAGTGTTGTTGGTCCGTCGAATTAGATTACAAGTTTGAAAAATTAACCGGCATAGACATATTTTTTTTGCAACTTTTCCCATGGCAATATTTTTTAAGAAATTATTTTTTTCCTGTCTCATTTTTTATTATATTATCATATTAGATGCCTTGCCCGCACGATGCTACGGGCTTGTGACATGTTTGTGCGTTATTGTAGATTTATGAGAGAAATAAAAAAAAAAATATATAGAGAAAATTTGTTGCAATCCGCAATGTTTTCAAGAAAAAAACTACAAAACTAAATTCTTAATCAGATTAATATTTAAAAAATAAAATGAATAAATAAAATTTTAGAAAAAATCATAACAAAAAAACAAAAGGATAAAAAACCATGCAGGGAAACACTGTAGTAATCTATAGTGTTTCATGAGGAAATCTACAATTGTAATTCTCAACTAGCTTAATATTAAAAATAATAAAATTGATAAAGAAAATTTTGAAAAAAATCATAAAAAAATAATGTGGGGGAACACTATAGCAATCCACAGTATTTTAAAGAAAAAAATTACGAAGGTAAATTCCCAACCAGCTCAATATAAAAAAATAAAATCGACAAAGACAATTCTAGAAAAAAAAAGCATAAAAAAACCATGCGAGGAAATACTGTAGCAATCAACAATGTTTTAAATAAAAAAAAACTATAAAGTTACATTTTCAACCAACTCTATATATAAAAAAATGAAATCAACAAAAAAAATTCTGAAAAATAAACAAAAAAATTGAAGAAAAAAAAGAAGAAGACAATTTTGGAAAAAAAAGGAAAAAAACACATGTGGAAAAAGTTAAAGTTGAATTCTCAACCAGCTCAATATTAAAAAAAAATTGACAAAGATAATTTTGAAAAAACAAATATGGAAAACACTGTAGCAAAACAAAAACAATATGATGAAACATTATAGCAATCCACGGTATTTTAAAAAGAAAAACTACGAAACAAAATTGACAAGACCATTTTGGAAAAAAAATTCATAAAAAAAAGAAAAAAAGTCATGTAGGAAAATATTGTAGTAATCCATAATGTTTTAAATAAAAAGCAATATAATTAAATTTTTAACTACTTTAGTATTAAAAAAATCAATAAAAAATAAAAAAAAGAAGACAATTGAGGAAAAAAAACATGTAAAGCCCAAAAAAGGGGAAAAAATATGGGGGAAAAAAAGGAAAAAAAATCAAATACAAAAAAAAAAACAAAAAAAAAACAAAAACTATGTTGATCCAGAGAAACGTGTAATTTCTGAACCCATTGAGATGACCCAAGAATATAAGTGTCTCCTATTTTTTTTTCCCCGGGTTAAATTTTTTTGATGCTGACGTAGATATTTATTTCACGCGTACATGTTCATGATGTCTCTCATTAAATGGCTTGTCATCGTTCTTTATTGGGAAGATACAAATGCTTAATCATCGATGTAGACAAGAATAGATAGTTCATTAATTTTGATTCTACTTAACGAGTGCTTCACTTGGCGAGCACTTTACTTGCATAAAAATTTTAGATTTTGATTTTTTTTTCTTGTAAATTTTATATTCAAGATATCTCACATCTCACATGTAATTACATCTACATAATAAAGTAGAAATTGTTTGTTTTTTTAAGTAAAATATTAAGTTCGAGTTTTATAAATATAGTATATTATTATTTGGAAAGTTTTATCTTTTAATAACCTGGTTTGGCATGATTAAACTGGCTTGTACGTTATGTTTGTTTTTGTGTTTCAAATGTATTTTTAAAAAAATTAAAATTTTTTATTTTTTTATTTTAAATTAATTTTTTTTAGTATTTTTAAATCATTTTAACGCGCTGATATTAAAAATGTTTTTTTAAAAATAAAAAATATTATTTTAATATATTTTTTTTAAAAATATTTTAAAAAATAACCACAACTATATTAACAGTGGACCGGGAAAAATACAAACAATTAAAAAAATACAAACACTCTAAATTACACTTTAAGAGAATTAACTGTTAATTTTAATTAATTCAAGTTTTTTCTTTTCTCACGTAGATGAAAAAGGTGTAATTAGGAGATTTTCTACTCTCAAATCTTGTGATTTCTCGGTTTTATTTTTCTTTCATATATTCTAATCATTTTATTTTTATTTTTATGTATCAATTTTTTTTTTATGGTTAATGACTTACGGCTGGTTTAACATTGTAGTTGAGCCGTTATTTTATTAATTTTTTGACTTTTTTGATTTTAAATTATTTTTTAATTGTTTTAATTTATTGTTGTTAAAAATTAATTTTTTAAAAATATTATTTTAATATATTTTAAAATAAAAAATATTTTAAAATCTAATTTTTACCGAGGAGAAAAACTAAACCAAACTAATAATCAAAAACAATTGTAAAATGAATGTTTGGAAGTGTGGGAGATTGTTTTTTAAAGTGTTTTTTATTTGTAAATGTATTAAAAATAATTTCTATTTATTTTTTTAAAAATATTTTTAATATTAGTTTATTAAAATGATGTGAAAATATTAAAAAAATATTAATTTAAAGTAAAAAAAAATTAAATACTTTTAAAAGTAATTTTAAAACTTTAAATAAAAACAGGCTCGTTTCAAATGTGTAAAAGGGTAAAGTTCATAACAAATGTGAGTACAGGGACAAAACATAACATTAACTGATCAACCCTTAAAAGGTCGCTCAACAGTTGCGCTAGGGTTTTCTCTTTTCTCTCCTCTGTGTCACTGAGCTGATACAATAGACCGAGACTTCCACCAGGTACCCATCCAAATCTGCTATTACTATCTTCTTTTCATGGTCAATCATGTTTGGTTGCTGAGAAAATGATTTAAGACAACTCCCTCTCTCTTTTCCAATGTTATAAATAATCACTTGTGTGCTTGATGTTCTTCTGATGCTGATACAGACACAGAACAATAAACAGGAGGGCGCTAAAGTATTTATGAAAGCTATTGTTTGCTAATACATAATCTTTTTTTTTTCAAACAAAACGACTGGTGATGCCAAATATGGAAACTCAAAATTCTAACGTTTCACGAGCTGAAGAAATCAAAGTCTTGGCCAATGAAGCATTTAAAGGTGCTACTACTCTTTTTTTTTTCCTGTTTCTTTTCTTTCGCATTTTGTATTTTTTTTAATCAAAGTCAGTGTCGGTTTGGTTGCAGCCCACAAATATGGACAGGCTATTGATCTGTACTCGCAAGCTATCGAACTAAATGGTGACAATGCAGTTTACTGGGCTAATCGTGCATTCGCCCACTCTAAACTCGAGGAATATGGCAGTGCGATACAGGATGCTTCGAAAGCCACTGAAATTGATCCTAAATACTCAAAGGCAAAGCACATTTGTCTTGAGTTTTGTTTTTTTCTCTTTTGATATCCGTATTTAAATCTCTGCTTTTGTTCTGATGGTTATTCGAATTTCAGGGTTATTACAGGCGAGGTGCTGCTTATCTTGCCATGGGCAAATTCAAAGATGCTCTGAAGGACTTCCAACAAGTGTGTATTTTGCTTGGGTTGTGTTTGAACAAACTATTGCCCCCTCTTGTTCTGTTAGATTATTTGCCGCATTGGACCAACTCTTTTTCTATGATATGCTAATGTACACTACTTGAATTTCCATGTGCTCAAATTAGGTGAAAAAAATCTGCCCAAATGATCCTGATGCTTCAAAGAAATTAAAGGAATGTGAGAAGGCAGTAATGAAGCTTAAGTTTGAAGAAGCAATTGCTGTTCCCGAGTCTCAGAGGCGCTCAGTAGCTGATTCTATTGATTTTCATTCGATAGGTACTTGGACCTTTTGAGTTGATTTCTATTAGTTTGTCTTAACCATGTCCTTTTGTCTTTTTTTCTTTTTTGAGTCATTCAATATTATTAAAAGACATACTTTTAGCACAAAAAGGAATGTGGTGAAAGTCATTGCATGCTGCAGAACAAACTATAAGCACGTCTTTGCTTCTTTGACTTCTTTGTTCTCTTCTTCTGCTTGCAATTCAAATCATGGGTTTACCTAGATCTTTTTCCAGTGTGTCTGCCGTTTGCACTTGTAAGGCAATGTAGTGACATTAGGTTCCATCCCTTTACTTTTGTAAATGGATTAAGTTCATTAGAAGTTCTCATCTATGCTGTTCTGTGCTTACATGTCTGTCAAGAAGTATTTCTTTGTGGAAATTTGACTCTGCCCATCCTGTGGAAACCCAAGTAGTGCAATCGTATTGAGTCTCGGCACTATTAAATTTTTTTATTTTTTTTATGTGTGATTGTATATGTTGTATATGATTCAGACCCTGGTAATCCTTACAATGTTGGTATATTTGGCTTTCTTTTGCAAAAGAAGAGGATCTTCTTATGTTCTGTTTGTATCAAATACACACACACACACACACAACAACAACAACAGCAACAACAACAACAAGAAAAAAGCCTCAAATCCCATTCATGCAAATTTTTATACGCAACATATGTCTTTCCTAGTAAAGAATCATGTTCGCTACTTTTACATGGGCTTCATAAGATGGATTAGCTATTGTATACCAAGGATACACTAGATGTTTCTTCATCGAGCAAAAAGTCCTTTTCGTCAAAGAATAAGTGCCCAAGGTAGATTTCTTGGTTTGGGGTTTAAAGTTTTGAGTCATGGGTGATTTTGTGAGCAGGGGAGGATAGTAATTCTTGCAAAACCGGTGTACTTTGGTAACTTGGTATTTGGTAGAAAGACCTAGGATTACCATTTGGTGTCTTAGTCTTTACTAAATATTCTTATTTAGTTCCCTTGCTAGTCAACTTAGTAGTTGTATCTAGTATCCTAGTGCTAGTATACAAGGTAGATTTCTTGGTTTGGGGTTTAAAGTTTTGAGTCATGGGTGATTTTGTGAGCAGGGGAGGATAGTAATTCTTGCAAAACCGGTGTACTTTGGTAACTTGGTATTTGGTAGAAAGACCTAGGATTACCATTTGGTGTCTTAGTCTTTACTAAATATTCTTATTTAGTTCCCTTGCTAGTCAACTTAGTAGTTGTATCTAGTATCCTAGTGCTAGTAGGTGTTCTAATCTCTATAAATGCAGATGGAATGTCTTACTTTCACAAGGGTTGAGTTAGGAAATAAATTGAGAGTTAATGTTATATTGAAGGTGGGGCACATCAGATTTTCTTCTTTCTCTAATTCTTCTATTGTCTTCTCTTCTTCCTTATTTTTAGATAGTTCCTCAGGTTCTATTCACAGACCAAATTAGAACACGTTGACATTCAATCTTAATTCTGCACGAGTTAAACCTTTACCTTAATTCCCACCTCAAACCTAAAAGTTCATCATATTCAAGGCTATCCTGTATCATCAAAAGCACGTTGTTGATAGCCTCTTAAACATTTGAGCAAACATCGATGCTGAGCATATTACTCGGTCCTCCCTTTCTTTATTTTTCTGTGAATTGGTGAATGTATTGGGTATGGAACGCAATCTGGAACCCAGTGATGTAAGTTGTGACAGGAAAACTAATACAGAACCCATCACAAGTCATTAGCTACTTGAGAACAGTAGTACTACATTTTCCAAAGCTAACAACTGACCAGTTCTAGATAATTATCTTAACAGTTTTTTAATATGCTATTGTCTGGTAGATTTGGTTGCCATGTGGATGCTCAATCTTATTTTAAGAACTGTTGGTTTCTGTGGCATTTTGGACACTGACTTTATATTGTATGTGATCCAACCAAGAATTGTTTAGTGATAGAAGTATTGAAATGATAATCGCATGCTTTGCATATATGGTTCCCTATTGGTAAATTGTGTTAAGAAAGTGAGGAGGCTGGGGCCAAGGAAGTCATCCTGCAGATGAAGCTTTGGCATGATGGAATTATATAGCCATTTCTTTTTTTTCTATAGTAGTAACCAGATGCCATATTTTGGTGACGGGATAGATGGAAATGTTGATGAACAGCTGCCTTACTGGTATGCAACTTAGGTTGGGTTGACAATTTTATAACCAAAGCAGGTCAACAGAGCCTTAAGAAATCAGTTTGGAAAGTATTGGTTCTGTGGTCAAGTAGCGTTCAACTTTCTTCACTTTTGTTGCTCTTGCTCTTGCTCTTGTTCATGTCTAGTGGATTTTGATGGTATAAAGGGTAAAACTGATGCTATGTCTTTTTATTCAGCACCTAAATCTCTAAGGTTTACATGTTTTGTATGTTTATACTTGGGCTAAGTTATGTCTTAAGAAATAAAAAAAGTAAGAACTAAAAATTGAAATATGGAAAATGGAAAAGAAGCTAGCATCACATTAGGGCTCCTAGGAATTCTCAGGTATCACTCCCAAAAGAAGTTGCATCGCACTTCTAACCAAAACTGCCTAAAATTCGGATGCACTCATCCCTTCCTGTTCCTAAAGTGGGGGTTACCATCCTGTATGTATTGGAAGAAAGGAGTGGTCCCAAAGTAGGTGCACACTAAACAGTGCTTAAGGAGGTGCACCTTAGGTGGTGCTAGTTGGCTAGCCAGTTGCTTAATATGGAAATAGATAACTGGTCAACTTGTATAAAATTACAGAACTAATCCTGAAGATCTAAAACATACAGAACTGTACCTGACTTGGAAAATCAAATGAAACACAAAAATCTTGATGTTTTTGTTGGTTTCATAAAAAGAGGCACTTTATTTCTTAAGTATTAAAATAATAAGAATTTATTGAGGCAGGGATTTCTCTTCTGTCTTCCTTTGGGAATATTTGTGGATTGGGGGTGAACCATTTCATTGTCTCTATCATCTATCAAATCTTTCATAGTGTCCTGATGATCTCAAACTTCTTTCTGCCAAGGAAGGACAATTTTTCATAGAATTTCCACTCTGACTCAATGTCTAGATAAGTATGGAGACATTGTATAAGATTCTGATGCTCCCACTTCTCATTTAAGTTGGTCTGACAGTTTGATCATTTTGGTTTGAATAAGGGAGCAGGTCAATTAGCAGACGATTTGAGTTTTATCTTCGCAATTTGTCCCTCTAAGCTTGATCATTCTTGACTCAATGATTATATTACTCCAGTATATCTCATGATTAAATTATATAAGTATTAATTTTATTATTTTTTAAATATTTTATCATAATAGGGACTAGCCCCAGTTCATCATCCGTGCCCACCCAAGTGGCCATAGCACCAGTAGCAGTAGCAGTTGTGGCAGCAGCTGTGATGTTGGTGGGAACGGCAAAACCTGTTGTGGTGGTAGCAGTGCTAATGGTGGTACTGGTGGTCCTAGGGGCATATTTGTGGGGTAGCTGCAGGGGTAGTGGTGTTTTTACCAAGAGAGGAATAATGGATTTAGGTTTGAGCTCAGATTTAATAAATTATTATGGTCACAATATGTTTTCATATCTCTTAAGCACAGTTAGTTAATTTATTTAAATAGGAAAGCCCAATCACTCAAAAAAAAAAAAAAACTGTATTGCTGATTTAATGTCCTAATGCTTGAAGAACACATGGAATTTACAATTTACAATGTATAATATAGTAATGCAATTGACTTGATAACGTGGGATTTAAGTTTAGTAATAGGAGGCCATGTAGTGTTGATCTAAGATTTTACTGATAACACAACATAACCACAACATGAAGATCTTAAGCTATCCATTCAAGGAAATTTATATGCTTGCTTACTTTAGGTTTATGAAGAAGCATTTGAAGCAAATTACTAATCCTTGAAATCTGGTATGTCTTCTCTTTGTTTTGATGCGGCACCATATCCTTTCCATTATCTTCTTTTGCTTCATTTTATGAACTGCCTAATGTGTTGAGTCTTCAATATTTTAGCATGTAATATAGCCTAAGCGTAACCTTTCTATGTTTATCGAGGCTACAATCCTACATACTCCTCCTATCCTATTTTGAAGATTTGTCTTTACTGGGTTATTTTGGTGCATTCCTGCTCGTTCCCACTCTATTTGTAGATCCTACATCATGAATACATGACATGATGCAGGTAGGGGGAGGAAAGGTACAAAGATGTTAGCCACTGAAACCTAAAGAAGTTATTCTACCTTTTGTCAAGATGAAATATCAGTCACAACACTATTGGAGTTGTTACCACATGTGGATTTTCCACAATCTGATAACCATCAGCATTATGCGTCTTCTGGTTGCTTTCCCATTCAGTTTTAGGCTGTACTTGTATTCGAATTCACGCACAATGTAGTTCCCGGTACGGGAGAACCCAACTTAAGCTTTTGATATAGGTCCTTTCTAGATGATTAGTTTTATCTTTTAGGCTCTGGGTTTATTAATGCAGAAAAAATGAAAAAAAAAGGAAAAAACTTTGATTTTTAGGAGTTAAGTCCATCCTATTGTTAAATTTATTGTGGTCATTTGGCTCTAATTTAGAAAACAGGTCTATCTTTTTGTTTAATGAAGAAAACCTTAGGTGTTAAATGTATAGATCCTTTTTAAACAGTTAGTTTTATTTTTTAGGCTTTAGGTCTATTAATGTAGAGAAATGAAAAAAGGAAATCCTTTGTTAAGGAGCTAAGTCCTAATATTAAATTAATTGTGTTCACGTGGCTCTAATTTAGGCACCAGGTCTGTCTTTTTGTGTAATTAGGAAAACATTATATTTTTATTGAACCTTTACATCTGTTTGCAATCTCTTTTTATTGGTTGACTCTTCTACATGATTAGGTTTAGAACTCTTCTTCTGGATGAAACTTCTAGGTGGCTTTAGTAGGTCTCTGAGGTTTAATCAATAGAGGAGAAAATAAGCTTTGGTACTGTTTGTGGGTGCTATTCATGCAGGCCTGAACATGCCCTGTGTCATTCCAGATCAATGCCTCTGATCCCATTTTAATTCCAAAATAAACCCTCATTTTAAGCCTTGGCCCACCTATTTCCATCCTAGAGAAACCTTGTTATTTAAAGTGTAGCACTCTTGTAAAATCTGTCTTCTTTATCCATGTTCAAAAAATTATTTTGTTCATAAAATAAGAGAAGGAATAAATTGGATGTTTGGACATTTAATTGCTTGCATCTATGAAAATAAATTTGGAGACTTTTGTTTCTATATGGTACTTGTCACAAAAAAGAAATAGAAAAAGGGGTGATGTTATACTGAAAGCCTTTACGGTAATGAGGTTATAATACATCTAAGGCCAGCTCTTGTTTATCCAGAGATGCTTCTTCCTTCCTGCATCTCTCTCTTTCTCCTTTCCAGGCCAACTGTTTATTTGTAATAGTCTGTTTTTATGGAGCTGAAAACAACTTAACCAGATGCTTTTATCTCCTATACAGTTATGAAGTTGTTTTTCTGTCTCTGTTCTAGATGTGGAGCCACAATACTCTGGTGCAAGGATAGAGGGAGATATTGTCACTTTGGATTTTATCAAGAAAATGATGGATGACTTCAAGAATCAAAAGTGCTTACACAAACGGTATGATTCACAAGGATGGTTATGAACTTAGTTTTTGCAATATGGCTGATATAATGTTCTCACTTTGACCTTGCTGGAAATGTTCCAGATATGCATTCCAGATGGTTTTACAAACAAGAGAAATTCTGCAAGCTCTGCCTTCTTTGGTTGATATAAATGTTCCTGAGGGCAAGCATTTCACTGTTTGTGGTGATGTACATGGTCAGGTGATGACATTACTTCTGCATTTTCACAACACTATAACTAGCTCGTGCTTATGCAAGAGTTTTGGTGGAGATTCTTAGATGCAATTCAGGTCAAACCATAGAGAGCATGTTGTGTTTAACTTCTTGCCTACATGGTAATAAACCATTCTGTGGATAAGTTTAATGGCACAATGAAGCTTTGTCTGAAACTGCAAATTTGCTAAGCCTCGAGCATGGTGGTTTTTTTTGGTGGGTGGGGTTAAACAAGAACTTGCTTAGGAAGAAATGAATATTCATTATAAGGTTGGAGATTAGTCGTCCTCTAAAGGAGTCAAGGGAGAGAAACTGATTTAAAATAGCAATCCCTCTGGATATCTTCTACTAAGGAGGCACCCTAAAAGGGAAAACTACTCTACTGTGCAATAACTGCATGGATGAGAAGTATTTGCGAATATCTCTCGTTCCTCCTAACAAATGCACTGAAAGACTGCATGGACAGCACAAAAGCACTAAATCTTGCAATTTATCCCCTCCTCAAAACCACTGAAGATACAAACAACAGTCTTAAAAAGAATCGCCACAAAATGTAAACAGACAATGCCACGTATCCCAGGCCAGTTAGAATTGAAGGAAGAAATGAATTTGAGATTCACAATTTCAATAGCACATAACACAAATATTTGGAGGAAAGGCCTTAGCAGGCTTTCTAGTTTTCTGTCATTCTTTAATAGTAATTTTTTCGTGTTTTGTTGCTGGCAACTAGCAAGAATGTCATGTTATTCCAAGCCATCCATCATTAACTGTCTTTATATTTTTTTTATTTGTTTATTTATTTCTGTCTGTATAAGGGATTTTTTTGTGTGTGTTTTGTAATGCATGCAGTTCTATGATCTGTTAAACATTTTTGAGCTGAATGGGTTTCCCTCGGAAGAGAATCCATATCTGTTTAATGGTGACTTTGTGGATAGGGGATCATTTTCCTTGGAAGTCATCCTCACATTGTTTGCTTTCAAGTGCATGTGTCCATCAGGTGCACACCCTAATGGCTCTTGGTCCTTTGTCCCATTGTCCTTTTTTTGTTCACCCTTGCTTTAGGTAATTTGACTATCATGGTGTGGTGCATTTACTTATTTCTATTTCTTCAGCTATATATCTTTCTAGAGGAAATCATGAAAGCAAGAGCATGAACAAGATATATGGTTTTGAGGGTGAGGTCAGATCCAAGTTGAGCGAGACATTTGTCGAACTCTTTGCAGAAGTCTTCTGTTGTTTACCTTTGGCTCATGTAATAAATGGGAAGGTGTTTGTGGTACATGGAGGTCTTTTTAGTGTTGATGGGGTGAAACTGTCTGACATTAAAGCCATCGATCGGTTTTGCGAACCCCCAGAGGAAGGTAAGCTGCTCAATTCTTTTATTTTTAATTTTTAAAATTCCTAGTATTATTTACTGTCATTGATTGAGATCCTCTTGTGGTAGAGAAAGTTAAGATGCTTCATATTACTGCAGCTTTTGTTCTCCAATGAAGGTAGTGCTTGAAGAATGCATGTTGTAGCAAAGTACATTAGAAGATCTATTTTTTCTGTAGTCTTAGGATTTACGCATGAATAGGTGGCCCTTGAGACATTATAATGAAATTATATGCACGTACATAGTTAGATAATTGAAGCTTTTGAAATGTGAAATCATTAGTTCTCATAGTATATTCTCTCTTTTTTCCCCCATTGTCATCAGGATTGATGTGTGAATTGCTATGGAGTGATCCACAGCCATTCCCTGGAAGAGGTCCTAGCAAGCGGGGTGTAGGGCTTTCTTTTGGTAAAGATGTGACACGAAGATTTTTGCAGGACAATAACCTAGGTAGATTATCTTGCAGCGGTAATGCTTCCATTGCTTTTATACTTGGTCAGTTCTCACATGCTTCTCAAATGAACAGATTTAGTTGTGCGATCTCATGAAGTAAAGGATGAAGGATATGAGATTGAGCATGATGGTAAATTGATCACTGTATTTTCTGCTCCAAATTATTGTGATCAGGTAATAAACCATGATTAATCTTTCTAATGTGGCAGGACTTTGTTTTTAGTTTTAGCATGTGAGCTTTGAGCTTCAGATGATATGGCATTTTATGCTTCAAATAGGGAACTATGGCGACTTCTCTCATCTCAATTTGGCTTATTGTCTATGTGCCTTGTCTGGTGAATTGTGTTGGTAACTTATGTGGTCTACTTATAAAATACAAAATTCAATTTTTTTTCATCTGAATTTTTTACTAGCAAAAGAAGAAAAGACTAAATTTGCTGTAAAAGGCAGAGGTTGATCTTGTTCACTTCAAAAGAAGATATTCCATAGCTGGTGCATGAAGCTCAACATGTAAACATGTATAGCTAGTAGTAGTAGTTGTGAACTTTTATCAGCAACAACAACATAATAGGGATTGTTTGCGTCCATGCTTTTTCAACAGGTTTTATCATAAAATATGCTTTTGTATGCTGTGACTTGATGATACAAGCTTTAGCAGTGTAGCTAAATACTGTTTCTGGTTAATTTTAAGCTTGAGCATACGTAGACTGATGTTATGTTTTGAGAATTTCCTGTATGTTTTGCAGATGGGTAACAAGGGTGCTTTTATTCGATTTGAAGCCCCTGATTTGAAGCCAAATATTGTTACATTCTCAGCAGTGGTCAGTAGCACATGCTCTTATTGTTTTCTCTTAACAAATCCTTTTGCTATTTCATTTTCTTTCTGGGGAAAAAGGAGTGGTGGCCATGGCAGTTGGGTTGGAGCAGAAGTGACGGGGGCATATTGCTCCCTTGCATTTGAATTTCATTCATCCTGTAGTGATGCTGCCACATTGATGATGCTCTTTTGTGCTTTTAATATGCAGCCTCACCCTAATGTCAAGCCTATGGCATATGCAAACAACTTCCTGCGAATGTTCTCATAATTTATGTACCTGTCTGGGATGGTCATTCTTATACTTTATCTGCCGCATGGTGTCTCTGCTGCCGAAGTGCTAGTTGTTTCATATGGCAGCTGGAGAGGAGCCCGTACATGTTGACAAATTCTGCTTTTAAGTTGTGATATTCTTTTAAACGACACCTTTTCCTTGCCCTGTCCTTTTCCTGCTCTTCATTTGTAAGAATTTTCAGCGTGTGGTCGGTCTCCTTTCAATTTTTTTTTTCAGGCCAGTTATAGGTGAAACAAGTACTGGCATGGATGTTGGTGCCATTGTAAAACGTATGACCTCCTTCGTGCATTGTTTTCATTTTTCAATCGTAAGGTGAGTTGTGTCCATCATGGCGATTCATCAGTGCAAAAATTGAATAAAGTTTCAATCACAAAAAATGTACCAGCTGTAGTGTGACTCAAGTGCATGCCTTTTGGAGCTCAGATTCCGATTATGAATCTCCGGTGACAAAGGAGAATGCTGTCATTACTTCCGATTATCTGCCGTGCACTTACATATATTGGCTCCTGGTACGTGAGCATGCATGAGCACCGCGTGTGTTCTATGATCGAAGTGAAACGCTGGTGCAATGCAATGGTGAAAGCAGAAGCCCTATCTGCATGAAATTCTAAGACGGTTCAGGCTAGAAACGTGCTTCTAGCTGTTAGATCTAAACTTTAACGTTGACTAGCGTTGAAAAGAAAGTCTCCGTTTCAGTTATTTTAAAAACCAAATTATTTTTTATTGGCAAGTCTGAAGCAAAGTTACCTTTCATTTTCCTGCGTCATGTGCAACCGCAATCAAAACCTTGATTGATTGATGGTGGATTGCTGGTAATGGGCGAGTGTCTGTAATTCCTTCTTTATCTATGGTTTTGATGATGAGTGATACAGCGGAAACAGCCCGTTTTCCCTTGAATACCCCAGTTCGAAGGGTGATAAATTCGCTTGCAAATCGGTGACCTGTTCAAGGATCCATCAATTTTTTTCCGGTGAGTAAACTAATTTATATTTCCTTCCTATGTTGCAGGTTAAAAAAAAAATTAATATGATAAAAATTTATTTGATATTGTTATTGAATTTGACTTGACGGCTCAGATTTGAAATCTTTTGATTTAACTTTTTATCTTACTTGAATTTAAAATTAAATTGAGTGAGAGCTGTCCTAATATGATCTAATCAACGTTTCAAAAGCAATCCGACAAACTAGTATAAAAAAAAGGGAATGACATAAAGAGAAAGATAATGAAATTGATAAAAAAAAAACCTTACGATCAAATTTTTTAACTGAATCAAGTTTAAAATTAAATTTTGTGAGAGTGTTTTTGACATGATCTAGTCAATTATACTTAGTTCAAAGATAATTTGATTGATTAATAAAAAAAATTAAAAGAAAAGGATATTAACAAGGAAAAAAACTTCTCTCTTGAATCCTTATCTAATCTAAAAAAAATATATTTCTACGTAATCATCTATTTGGATAATTCAAAGAGAATCCAGATGACTGGAAATACAAATGATGAGCACATAATTTTTCATGATTGTTACAAGCTCCTCCACTTTTCCTTTAGCCAATAAAGTGAACA